>OFDI01000001.1_pt1 | contig 111824 bp, 107 predicted proteins | sample 1520301 | NCBI WGS metagenome assembly OFDI01 (sample SAMEA3696446, study PRJEB22514) | metagenome | biome: water; feature: marine; material: hydrothermal vent | place: Pacific Ocean | collected 2014-08-12 | depth 1521 m
ACTAAGTAACACGGGAACAGCAAACATAGAAGGTATCACCCAGGCAGGTATCCCGGGTATGATACACCTCACCCCTACACTTGACTCCGAGTTTGTATGCACAGGTGAAGTCCGAAGCCTGGACAACATCGCTGAGACCCCCAAAGGGGTACCAACCCCTGCCCTCATTACCAGAGGGGTTCACCTGTTAAGTCCGTATTATGCTATAGAACTACTCGATCTTGGTCTGGAAGTCGTACCGAAAGTAAGCTACTTTAAGCAGCACACGTTCAACATAACACCCAGTAGTTCCATTGACAAGGGAGCAGGTATTGATGCAGAGGCTCTTTTTCAGAAAGGGGTAACTTTTGGGCAGAGTTATGAGTGCCACAGTGATTATGTCATCTTAGGGGAGTCTGTACCAAGCGGAACCACCACAGCAACAGCCACAGCCTTGGCTTTGGGCTATGATGCAAAAGAGTTGTTCAGCAGCAGTTTCAAAAATGTACCCCATAGCATAAGAGAGAAAACCATAGAGTCAGCACTTGAAAATATTAGTGACAAAAATGATCTGTTCGATGTTTTGGGCTCGGTATCAGACAATATGCTCATCTTCAATGCAGGGTTTATCCTGGGATTGAACAATCGTCTCAAAGTTGTTTTAGCCGGGGGGACACAGATGGCATGCGTACTGCTTATTATCAATCGTATTGCAGAGTATATGGGTGGGAACATTGAAACTTCAAACCTGGCTCTATGTACAACAAAATGGGTAGCCCAGGATGAGTATAGTGATATAAAGGCACTTTTAGAGATGTTGAGTTTCCCTATTCACACCTACTATGTGGATTTTGACTTCTCTCTGAGCCGACACCCTGCTCTGAAACTCTACGATGAAGGTGAAGCCAAAGAGGGTGTCGGAGCCGGTGGAGCTTTGATGTATGGCGTTTTAAACGGTCTAAGCAAAGAAGAGATTACCAGACAAGTGGAATATTTTTTACAGTCATGAAAATACTATACTACGGTGGGCAGAAATCAGGCAAAAGTCGACTGGCAGAAGCAAAGACATTGGCACTTGCAAAAACTAAACCTTATTATATTGCCACCTATGACAACAGTTATCATGATACGGAGATGAAAGTGCGTATAGAGAAGCATCAGAGTCAAAGGGAGGAGCAGTTCATCAGCATAGAAGAGCCCTTTCATTTAACCAAAGTGATCCAACCGGATGAAAGCTATCTGGTTGATTGTATCTCTATGTGGATCCTCAATACTTTAGAAGAGCCGGAAGAGACCGTTTTTACGCAAATAGAAGCCATTTGTGCTATAGATGCAAATATCATTTTTGTACTTAACGATGTGAGTTCAGGAGTCATTCCTATAGATAAAGAGAGTCGCAGATATATTGACAGGTCCGGTATTGCGGGTCAGAAGCTGGCTGCGTTATGTGATGAAGTCTATGAAGTGAAACTTGGTTTGGAGACTCGTCTTAAATGAAAGCCTATCAGCACGGCGGAGATGTAACAGCGTTTGCAAAATCGCTTGGTTGCAGCACAGGTGAAGTGATAGATCTCTCCTCCAATATCAACCATATCAAACCTGACATTAGTGTGGACTTCAACCGTCTGGATATATCTGCATATCCAAACTACGACGAACTCTACGCCTGCATAGCCGATCTCTACAATGTGAAGCCTGAGCAGATAGAGCTTTTCAATGGCGGGAGTTCTGCCATATTTACACTCTTTTGCAAGTTTGGCTTAAAACACTGTACCATCTACAGTCCTGCTTATCTGGAGTATAAAAAGGCTTCGGTGCTTTTTGGTTATGATACTGACCTGATCGATAGATTTGAAAACATACACCGGGATGTCAAAGAGAGATCATTGGTCATTTTTGTCAACCCCTCTACCCCGGACGGAGCATTTTACAGCATTGATACACTGATGCAAAAATGGATAGAGAAAGATTGTACGGTTCTCATAGATGAGTCTTTTTTGGATTTTACTGATTTTGAGTCGGCTGCCAGGTACATAGAGAGCTACGATAAACTCTATATACTGAAATCTATGACCAAGTTTTACAGTGCTGCCGGTATAAGGGTGGGAACGGTTATTTCCAACACTCAAAACATTGAAAAACTGAAAAAGAGTGAACCGCTATGGAAGATCTCCCAGTTTGACAGTCACTACCTGCAAGAGGTTTTAAAAGATAGATATTTTGCTCAAACCTCCAAAGTGATAAACCAGAAAAACAGAACCTACCTTATGCAGATACTTCAAAACTCAAAATATATACAAAAAATATACCCTTCAAATGCAAATTATGTTTTGGTAAAACTAAATCACTTGACAGCTCAAAAATTTCAAGCCATTTTAAAGCCATATAAGATCATGATACGAGACTGCTCGAACTTTGACGGCCTTGATGAACAACATGTACGCATCGCTGTAAAAAGCAGAAGTGATCTGGACACATTAAAAAAGGCTCTTTATGCATAATATCTCCATCTTTGGAACAAGCTCTGATGCAGGCAAATCCACCCTTACCTTTGTCATAGCGAAGATACTGCAAGACTTAGGCTACACTGTTGCACCTTTCAAAGCCCAAAATGTATCAAACAATGCACAAGTAGCCGATGATGGGTCAGAAATAGCTGTAGCCCAGCACTTTCAGGCAGAGGTGCTTGGTGTATCCACCTCTTACCACAACAACCCCGTTTTGTTAAAATCCGGACGTAAGAGTTCTGCTTCACTCATAATCAACGGTAAAGTGGCAGCAGATAAAGATATACGGGAGTATTACCGTGACCTGGACAGCCTGAAACCTGCGGTCAAGTCTGCCTTTGCCTACCTGGACAGCAGATATGACTGTGTCGTAGCAGAGGGAGCCGGAAGTCCTGTCGAGTTGAACCTTATGGACAAAGACCTCTCCAACATTTACATTGCAACAGAGTTCAACACCAAGATCATCCTCGTAGCAGACATAGAAAAGGGTGGTGTTTTCGCCTCTGTTTATGGCGTGTACCACCTCCTGCCAAAACCGTTACGGGACAATGTCATCGGTGTCATCATCAACAAATTCAGAGGAGACTTGAGCCTCTTTGACAAAGGGATAGAGATCCTGGAAAAAAAGTTTGGCATACCTGTACTTGCCGTCCTGCCCTACAAGCCTTTCAACCTTGGTTTTGAAGACTCACAAAGTCTCATGAACTACCAACAGAACAAGCACGACACCAAAAAACACATAGCCGTCATAGCCTACCCTACTATGAGCAACTACAACGACTTGGAGCCTCTTATAGCGGATGAGAACATCTCTCTTGAATTCATTAGGTCCAATGCTGATCTGGACAAATATGACCAGATCATACTTCCCGGCTCCAAGCTGGTCATGCAGGATCTGGAATGGCTTAAAGCGTGTGGTTTATTTGTACAACTGCAAAAGACCAAAACCCATATCTTGGGGATCTGCGGCGGCTATGAGATGATGTTCAAAGAGCTCAGAGACAATAAGGCTGTAGAGAGTCCGGAGCCTCAAACCATAGAGGGTTTAGGCTTTATAGATGATGTCATCCTTTTTCAAAAAGAAAAAGTTCTCAGGCGTGGGGAGTATGAGATATTCGGACAAAAGGTAAACGGTTTTGAGATACACCACGGTATCTCTGAAAAATACCCTCTCTTTTATGAGAAAGAGACTATAAAAGGTACATTTGTCCATGGACTCTTTGATGATGAGAAATTTAAAAAATATAAGCAAAAAACCATAGATGATTTTGTAGAAAGTATGAAAAAGAGATTGGATATAGAGAGGATACTCAAGCATGTACTTTGAAATAACTTTCATCGCCTACATCATCGACAGATGCTTTGGAGAATTTGGCTTCATGAGACACCCTGTAGTGTTGATGGGGGATTATATTAAGTGGTTTGAGGGGAGATATTATCGTAATACAGTTTTGAGAGGGGCATTGCTTACATTCTCTCTTGTCTCTATCGTATTCATAATTTCGTATGGTGTTCAATATTTATTGTCGGGGTGGGGGCACTCCGACCTACAGGTTATTATTTTGGGAATCATTGCGTCAACGACCATCGCCTCAAAAATGCTCTATGATAGCGTAAAAGAGATCATCATCCACCCCCAGAACATCAAATACCTGGTAAGCAGGGATACGAATGAGCTAAGCCAAAGCGATATCAACAAGGCTGCCATAGAGACTTATGCAGAAAATCTTAGCGATGGAGTGATAGCCCCTCTCTTTTACCTGGTACTTTTTGGACCCGGTGGTGCTTTTGTCTACAAAGCCATCAATACCCTGGACTCCATGGTAGGCTACAGAAACAGGAAGTATGAGAAGTTTGGAAAATTTTCTGCAAAGTTGGATGATACAGCAAACTACATCCCCTCACGTATCACTGCCCTGCTCATAGCCGTGCTAAGGGGAAGCAAAAAGGCTCTATTCCATTTTTACAGTTATGGGAAAAAACATGAAAGTCCCAATGCAGGACATCCCATCTCTGCTATGGCACTGGCACTTGGCATCAAACTGGGCGGAGACACTTCCTACTTTGGAAAAATGAAGTCCAAACCCTGTTTTGGGGCAGGCAACGGGAAGATCGGAACAGAAGATATTGAAAATGCTTTATCCTTACAGCTTAGGTTGGATATATTTATCTTTATATTATTAGGACTGGGAGTCATACTGTGAAATCACTCTATTTGGGTTTAAAATTTGCATTTTCCTACTTTAGTATCATCCCCGTAAAGTTCAATGAACATGATGACTTAAGTTCCAAAGATGTACTGGGCTCAATGCTTCTCTTCCTCCCCCTTGTGGGATTTGTTCTGGGTACACTCACTGTTGGACTCTTTCACCTGTTGGAACCTCTCTCCTGGTATGGAGCACTGTTCTCTGCAGTGGTCTATATGATGCTCTATGGTTTTTTGCATACCGAGGCTGTCATGGATGTGGCAGATGCCATCTATGCCTCACACTCCGGCAAAGATGCTTATGATATCATCAAAGAGCCTACTGTAGGTGCCATGGGTATATTGTGGACTGTAGGATCTGTACTTTTAAAGATCTCCGGCATTACTTTTTTACTGATGCATCATCTTTTTGCCCCATTCATTGCTATACTCATAGTCAGTCGTTTAGGACTTTTGATACTTTTTTATACACAAACATTCAGATCGACATTTGCAACACAACTCAAAGCATCACTTACCAGAAACTATCTCTTGAGTGCATTGATACTTTTTAGCATAATCGGGCTTTTTCTTGCAGGGGTATATTTTTTCACCATTCTACTTGCAGGACTGCTGTCTACCTATCTCATCGCTACATTCATTAAATCCAAAATAGGTTTCATGAATGGTGATGTCCTAGGTGCAACTCTGGAGAACGTTGAGATTCTCCTCGTTATGATGGTGGCTTTACTGTGGCTATAACACTGCTCAGGCATGCTGCTTTGCCCAAAGAACAACAAGGGTGTTACCTTGGCTGGAGTGATATCGGCATAGATGAGGATCTCTTTGATGAAAAGAAGGCAGCCCGACTGAGAACAAACTCTTTTGCTCTTGTATTTTCTTCAGATCTGAAGCGATGCAGACAGACACTTGAAAAATTAGAAAAAGATTTTACTATAGACAGTCGTCTGCGTGAAGTCAGGTTCAAGGCCCATATAGAAGGAAAACGATTTAACGATATTGAAAAACTGGAAAGTTACGATACCAAACACCTGGAGTCTCAAAGTAGTTGGCATAGCTATATCTGCCAAGAATCGGAAGAGGCATTCCGTTTACGATTGGAGGAGTTTCTCGCTTCACTTCCGGCAGACAAAGAGATACTCATCTGCTCACATGCAGGAAGTATCAGGATGATGATGGAAATACTGCAGCAACCTAACGTGACATTGGACTATTTGGAGTACAGAACATACACGTTATAACTCACCTTATGAGTATCAGGAGCAGGTCTATGATCTGCATTTTTTGCTTATCGCTGTTGAGATGATCTTGATCGTTCTTTGAATCTCCGGGTTCCGGGCGGACAATACGATTCTAATCATGATAATCTATCATACCATAGTCATCAGTATCATAACGGTCCCGGTATCTGTCTCTTTCTCTCACATAATCACGGATATCACCCTCGACATAAACAGGTGTCCCCACACTTGCCCAACGGTACATCTTTTGTGCAAAGCCGTTCTTCAGCCGGATACAGCCATGTGAAGCAGGCCTGTCCGGCACATATCCCAAATGCATGGCAATGCCGCTGTTGGTCAGTCTCATCATATAATTCATCTTTGCGCCGCCGTTGGGTTTGGGCCAGAGATTGGACTTGTGATAACGTTTCTTCTGAATGATACTGAATTCACCGTTGGGTGTCTCTCTGCCGAACTTACCCGAAGAGATACGCCCCTCAAAAACGATATACCCGTCTTCTATCGCATACGCTCTCTGCTCCGAAAGATCCACCACGACCTCTTTATAGGCAAAAAGTGTTGACGATGTCATCAATATCATAAAGATCATGATTAAAGTTCTTGTCATTTCATTCTCTTTTTTACAGGATTATAATATTCTATTGTGAAATATTCGTGAACCTCCCGCAGGGGTGCTCCCCTACAATAACAATGCGGATCCCGCAACGATCATGCGGATCAACACTTCCTTTTCTGTCTTTTGATCATTGCCCCGAGAAAGAGATAGAAAAGTACAACATTGAGCAAAAAGAGGATCAGGAGTAAACCCTCATCTATATTTTTATCCAGTTGCAATCCGGTTAAAGAGTAGATCATTTGTACTAGGCCAAAAAAAAGTACCGTTTTTCGTGTATCTTCTGCAAAAAAATGTCTAAGAATGTGGTGTATGTGGCATCTGTCCGGAGAAAACATTGAGCGTCCATTCAACTTGCGGCGTGTCATTACGACCAGTGTATCCAGTATAGGGATCGCTGCTATAAAGAGAATACTGACCGTAGGAAGATATGCCAAAGACTTGATCGCCAGCATAGAGATCACAAACCCCAGTGTTAAAGAACCGCTGTCTCCCATAAAGATCGAAGCAGGATGCCAGTTAAACATAAGAAATGCCAAAAGTGCTGAAATGAATACCGCAGATATCACCATAATGAAAAGATCATCATGGAGATAACCTACTCCAAAAAAAATGCTCAGTATCACGATACTGATCGTCGCGGCAAGTCCATCGAGTCCATCTATCAGATTGAGTGCATTGGTAAATCCAACCACTGCAAAGATCGTAAAAGGCAGTGCGAACCATCCCAAAGAGAGTTCAAAACCAAAAAAGGTCCCCAGATCACGGATGATGATATGATCAAAGGAAAGGAATACGGTACTAAGAATGATCACAAAAAACTTGGCATTGGGAGAAGCATCATGATGGTCATCCAGTACACCGACTATAAAGACCAAAAGGATTGCTGTACAGGTCCATGCATAAGAGAGTATAAGATCAAAATGAAAAAAAGGAACAGTAAAAGCAATGGCAAGGTAAAATCCTATACCTGCTCCTCTTGCCGTATGTTCCGTATGGGAACTCCTGCCATTGGGAATGTCGATCAGCCCCCATTGTGATGCATTGTTTCGAATCATATTGATCAGTAGCAATGAGAGCAAAAAGATCATACTGCATTCTAAGAACAATTGCATGTCAATCTCTATCCTGATCAATCTGTCAGATACTTGACTGACGCATACGTTCCTATCAGCTTTGAAATCGGATCCAATACAGACATGACGTCATTTGATGCTACTTTAAACGTTTTCCATTTATTTGGCTGAACATAAATAATATCATTAGGCTTGATCACCATATTTGAAAGACTCATACTGTTAAAACTCGTCATATCCACTTTTCTCATCGTCATTTGATTTTGTGCATTATGACTGATCACAATAATATTGTTACGAACAGCAGAGTTGGTAAAATCCCCTGCAAAAGCAACTGCTTCGATGATCGTCAACTTCTCTTTGTCCAGCTTCACTACACCCGGTTTTTTCACTTCACCCAATACATAGATACGTTTGTTGATTACTTCAAGGTTTAGTGTAGGGTCTGTCAAATACATTTTGTATTTTCGTTCAAGAAGTTTTGCTGCTTGTGTTTGAGTGAGACCTGACAGTTTTACTCTATGGATCAATGGTAAAGAGATATACCCTCTGCTGTCTACCAAAATTCCTTTTTCTGTCATGCTTGTAGGTGCCAATTCCGGATACTTATAGACATTGATCGCCAACCTGTCATGTGGAAGGATCTTATACTCGATCTTCTGATGTGGAACCGCTTTCTCTACTGCAGGTTCCTCTTGTGTTTGAAACAACTGATAGTCTGATTTACTGGCACATCCGCTTAAGAGGAATAATACCCCTGTCCATAGCATTATTTTCGTTCTTAACATTTCATCTCCCTTGTCCCTGATTTGTTCTTTATATTATATCCCATCTTTATTAAAACACCCGGATAGATGTCTCATTGAATTTGATATTTCGGGTTCCATAATTGACATTCCGATTTCCGGGTGGACACAAGGGTCCACCCCTACGGGAAGGTTTTACATTGTTTGTTTGATTGTAGGGGAGCACCCCCGTGTGCTCCCGCGGGTTTCATATTAAAATATGGGACCCACATTATTATTGCAGGTTTCACATATCATTCAGAATTTTGTTGTGTTTGAATATCCCGCTGTAAGCCTCTGAACAAAAGATTTCAGAAAGTGTATCCAGATGCCTCTTATGGTGCACATCAGAGCCTAAAAAGTCGATCATCCCCTCTTTGCTCAAAAGATCGGCATGGATCTTTGCCCCTTTCCCGTAATACCCTCCAAATGAGTTCAGATTCACCTGGAACAGCACACCCAGGTCTTTAAAGCGTTTGAACTCTTTTACCGGATCTTTAATGTAACGATACCGTTCCGGATGTGCCATAAGCGGTGTATAACCTGCAGCTGAGATCTCAAAGATCATCTCTTCAAGCTGTATAGGTTTGGAGATATAGGAGGTCTCAAACAGAAGATACCCTCCCTTAGCGCTCAAGATCTCCCCCTTATGGAGAAGATCATAAAAACCGTCATCCAGATAATACTCGGCCGCAGCCTCTATCTCTATGGCAAGACCTTCTTCTTTTGAAGCTTTACGCAAAGCCTGCAAGCCATCCCTGATAATCACCGGAGTGTTACGATACGCATCTGCCATGATATGCGGTGTAGTGATCACCTTCTCATAGCCCAAGTCCTCCATCCCTTTGAGAAGCATCAGACTCTCCTCCATACTTTTGGAGCCGTCATCGATCCCCGGTATCAGATGAGAATGCAGATCGACCTTCAGCAGAGGTCCTCTTTTCTCCTTTTTTCTCTTTTTAAAAAGAGAAAAAATCATTTTTGATCTTCCTCGTAGTAACCATAGCCGTAACCGTAGCCGTAACCGTAACCGTAGCCGTAACCATTTTTACCCATTTTGACATCATTCAGCAAAATACCGAAACCGCTGATCTCCTCTTTGGAGAGTTTTTCTATATTACGTAAAAAATCTTTTTTTGAATAGTCTGCTCTCAATACATAAATACTGGTATCTGCAAAATGCATCAGCGTTCTTGCATCTGTCACCAGGCCGATCGGCGGGGTATCCAGGATGATCACATCATACACTTCTCTTAACTTTTCCAGTACCTTTTCCATCAGTTCACTCTGTATCAGTTCACTCGGATTCGGCGGCACCGGTCCCGAAGCGATGATATCCAGATTTTCATACTCGGTATGCTGGATCACATCCCCCAAACCTGTACGTCCTGACAACAAGGTACTCATACCTTTTGTATTTTGGAGTCCGAATTTCTGATGCAAAGTCGGTTTTCGCATATCAAGGTTCAGTATGATGGTTTTCTTTTCTGCCATACTCATGATCCCACCCAGGTTAATACAGATCGTTGTCTTCCCTTCACCACCAATGGTCGAAGTGATCGCGATCACATGGGCACTCTTGCCTTTTGCCATGAACTGCAGGTTGGTCCTGAGGTTTCTGAAAGATTCTGCTATGGCGGACTTCGGGGACAAAAAGACTTTGATCTTCTCCTGACCCTCTTTGATATTCGGGATCAGACCAAGCAGAGGGACATGGGTTCCCTGCACAACATCCTCTTCGGTTTTGATGCGGTCATCCAAAAATGCCCTCAGAAAAGCCAGTGCGATCCCAAGGATCAACCCCAGGATCAATCCTACCAATACGATCAGTTTTCTCTTAGGCTTGATCGGAATTTCAGGGGTAAGCGCTCTGTCGATGATTCTGTTCTTACTGACCGTAGAAGCTTTGATGATCGCTGTTTCAGAGCGTTTCTCCAGCAAATAAGAGTAGATCTTCTCATTGACTGCAAATTTACGCTGCAGCTGACCGTACATTCGCTCATCTGCAGGAAGCTTGTTCAGAAGTTTCTGCTGATGGGCGATCGATTTTTCGATCAGAACTTTTCTCTCAGTGATACTTTTTTTCAAATTTTTGATCGTGACCACAATGATCTTCTTGAGCTGTATGATCTTCTTTCTGAGTTTAGCCACTTCCGGGTACATCTCTGTATAGTCTTCACGCAGGATCTTCTTTTTGATGATGGCATCCTGAAGATCTTTGATCTTCTGTGAGAGAGAGGACTGTTCCATATCGAGTCCCCCGATGGAGATCGTCTCAAGGTTCTTACCTGACTTCACCTGCTTATAAAGGGTGTTTAACATCTCTTGTTTAATGGATATTCCTGCAAGCTGCGTTTCATATTCACTCATCTGCCGGATGATATTTTCTGCTTTGGAGCTTAGACTTACGGTATTGGACGTTTTCTTGAACTCTTCAAGTTTAATGGCGGAGCTTTTAAGATTTTCCGTGATCAGTTTCAACTGTTTATCTATAAAATCGAGTTTACGTGTTGCTTCTTTGGTTTTTTTCTCTATATTCTGCTCTATGTAAGCCGCAGAGAGCGCATTGGCAAACTCCTGTGCACGCAGGGCAACATTGTCCTCATAGGAGATCTCCAGGATGGTCGAGTATTTGGATGTCTGGTTCACGCTGACCCCTTTTTGGACCAGACTTGCCACCTTCGCAGGATCGATGATCACAAAACGGTACTCGGCATCCGCCGTTTTCTTTGTTCTGACGATATTCAGATGAAAATGCTCCGTCACGATCTCTTTTCCGTAAAAGTGTATTTTATCATAGCTCCAGACGGTACCGTCATCTGCTTTGGCTTCCTTCACTACCAGACGGTAACGTTTTTCATCCACCGGAATGAAGTCAAACGAGACCCCATACCCTTTCAGCATTCCCACTTCAAAGGGAGCATCCTTGTAGAGTTCGATCTCTTTAAATTTTCTGGTCGTATAATACTTATGGGAAAAATCTACTTTTTTCAGTGCCTTTTCGGTCAAAAATCTCGATTTTATGATCTCTTTTTCGGTATCCGCATTCATCGTCCCGGGGTCCATCGCCATCGCCAACATATCCTGTGAGCGGTATCCACGTTGTCCCAGACCTACCTCAACAGTGGCAGAAGCCCTGTAGACATTAGGTTTAAAATAGGCATAAAAACTACTGGCAAGTGTAAATAAAACGACTAAAGAGAGGATCATATACCGATACCGGTAAATGGTCCTAAAGACCTCTTTAATATCTATTTCATCTTCATCTGTCTGTATGTTATGTGTATTCATTTTTTTCCTTGGAAATGCCATTCTAAAATTATGGTGTATTATATCAAAAAAGTTTTATTTAAGGTTGGCAGAGAGAAAAGGAAGCCTGATCCCTCCTCTGTGCTTCCCGGGGAGAGAAGACTAAAAGTTGTAGATCATACCAGCGGTCACGGCATCCATACTGAGTTCAGTATAGCTTGCCTGATCATAAGAGTAAAGTCGAGAATTGATATCTCCGTCAAGCATCAAACTCGTATAGTCAACAAAGAGTGAAAGATCTTCTGTCATCATATAACTTAGACCAAAGCCCCACTGAAATCCACTCTCATCCAAAATGCCGACACCCGGTGTTGCAGCCATTGTACCACTCTCTTCACCATCAACCTGAACCAAACCATATCCTAAAAGGCCATAAACCTCAAATGCCTCAGTTACAGGGTACTGCGGTTTTAAGAAAAGACTGTAGCTTGTAACATCAGCATAATCTTCATAAGAGACACTTTTAGAGATACGCCCTTCTACAGCAAGGTATTCATTGAACTCATAACCAAGTACAGCAGTGACATTCACTGTCTCATCTTGAGTTTTGGAAGTATCATCCCACCATCCGGAGTCAGTTGAGTATGTTCTGTTATACGCAACTCCTATCCCTGCATAGATCCCGCTTAATTCCGGTTCATCTATCACTATCGGTACAACTACTGCCGGTTCTACCTCTTTTGTTTTTGCCATATCTCCACCGGCAAACACCAAACTGCTCATTACCACTACAGAACTTACTGCAAGTACTACCTTTTTCATAATATCCCCTTGTCTTTTATATTGTGCACTATTGTAACATTTTTATCTTAAATAATATTAGAAAAGAGGAATAATCTCATTCTCAACGATCAACTTCTGAACCTGATACTTCTCACTTAGAACGAAATCACGCTATAATAATCTATGTCAAATACTGAACGATCCACTATCACCTATTCACTATCACCGGAATTGATCTCAGAGGAGATCAGGTTCCTCATCGCCTGCTATCACTAATCCTATCACTATCACTATCTTGCTATAATACCCCCATGCCAAATAGTCAACTATCCACTATCCACTATCCACTATCACAGGAACCGATCTCGATGGAGATTCGGTTCCTCCTCGCCTGCTGCCAGACAGATCCATCTGTAGATGACATAGAGTTCATCCGGACTTACCTCTCAACACCTTCACTATCACTTCTGGCACTAAATGCCGATACCCCCATCGTTAAAACGAAAGAGGGGTGCTCCACTATCACTACCACGGCGTCCCGCCATGGCGTTCTACCACTAGTCTACAAAACCCTGAAAAACCTCCAACCCGTCATCTCCAACCCGATCGAAGATCCAGATACCGGATCCACAGATTCACAAACCGACAACACTATCACTATCCACCATCACTATCACTCCTTGGTAACTGAGCTAAAAGCACATTACCAAGCAATTGCCCACCGCAATATGTTAATGTCAGCAGAATTAATAAAAATCCTAAACCTGCTCAGAGAGAACCATATTGAAGCCCTGGCATTCAAAGGCCCTACCCTGGCACAGATAGCTTATGGGAATATTACACTGCGGCAGTTTGGTGATCTGGATATTTTGGTGGATGAAAAGGATGCATACAAAGCTGGGAAACTTATGTCCAAAAATGGTCATACAAGTATTTTTCCGCTAAATATACTTTCAAATAAGATTTGTCTACATACTGCAAAAGAATTTAGCTTCATAAGTGTACCAGGCAGTGTTCACACCGAATTGCATTGGCGGTTGTTCGAGAAGAAGTACAACATTTCCCTGTTCTCCTATGCCGTAGAGCAAAAATGCCAGTCTGTCAGAATCAATGGTCAAGAGATAAGCACCCTGCAAAATGAACTGCTGCTGGTCTATCTCTGCCTGCACGGTGCCAAACATGCCTTCGAGCGCATTGAGTGGATCTGCGATATCGACCGCCTCATCCGTGTCAGCGAAGTGGACTGGGGCTCTGCCGTCTCCCTCGCGGAACAGTCCCATTCAAAGCGTTCGTTCTATCTGGGGCTTTCGCTGGTGCACGCTCTCTTTCATACGACCCTCCCCGCAACCCTCATGCCATCGATACAGAACGAAGCAATCCAGACTCTGCACACCATGACCCTGGCACAGATGACGAACAAAAAAGCGGAGAGAAGCGATTTCGAGAAGAACAGAGAAACCTTCGCGTATCAGTCCAAGCTCTTTGATACCAAATGCGATATGCTCCGTTTTCGGCTCTCCACGTTTTTCAAGATCTCCACCAATGACTGCCAAACCTTCAAATTACCTAAACAATTAAAGCTTCTTTACCTCATACTCCGACCGATCAGACTTGCAAGCAGTTACATCGATCGCCTTTTTCATAGCACTTAACAATTTACATGTTATCATCACAACACACTATTACTCTTTATCGACGAAAAAACTGTGGTACTTTCGAGACATTCTTTACAAATAGACTACCTATATGCCCTACTCCATTATTCTTCATAGCTTTGAGGTCTTCTCTGCTTTTCTGTATAAGGTTTTTCAGACTTTTATTGCTCGCTCCCCCTATACGCATCTTCACTAAAACTTCAGGGATGTAATGTGTACTGATCTTCTCCCATCCCAAAAATCGCAAAATACTGTCATAGTCTGCTGCTATTTTAAAACTTATATCAAAAGCCCCATACTTTTCATACACTTCACGTTTCACATAGAATGTAGGGTGTGGCGGCATCCAGCCCCTTTTTAGTTTTTTATAGGTAAACTGTCCACTTTTCCAGTAACGAACTACTTTACTGGTATCTTCCTTGGTTACATACGTCAGATCACCATAAATACTCTCTGTACCATTGGTTTTAAAAGCTTCAGCTATCTTGACCACGACATTTTCATCTTCAAAGAGGTCATCAGAATGCAAAAACCCGACCACCTCACCCGTCGCTAATGCTACCCCTTTGTTCAACCCATCATAAATACCCTTATCCGGCTCAGAGACAAATGTTGTTATTTTATCAGCATATCTTTGTATGATATCCACCGTACCATCAGTTGAAGCACCATCAACTACAATGTATTCAATGTTGTCATAGGTTTGTGAAAGAACAGACTCTATCGCTTCAGATATGGTTTCTTTATTGTTGTATACAGATGTTATGATGGATATTTTCATGCGATAACTCTTTTTCTCTTTTTAATAGCTGGATTGCCTTGATAAATACTATAAGCCTCAAGATCTTTGGTTGCAGTCGAGCCAACAGCAAGCACACTGTGGCTGCGGCAGATTACGCCGGGGCAGATAGTCGCTTTGGCACCTATCCACACACCATCTTCCAATATGATCTCACCTAGTATCAGATCAAACGATTCTTTTTTATAGTCATGACTGCCCGTCAAAAGATATGCTCCTTGAGACAGTACAACATTATTCCCTATCTTTATCATTGTCAGATTGTCAATCCAAACACCCTCACCTATCCAGACATGAGAAGCGATCTCTAAGAACCAAGGATACTTAATATTGACATCAGGCTTGATAACCACACCTTTTCCAACCCTTGCACCGAATACTTGCAATAACTTTACCTTAACAGCTGAAGGAAACGGAAACAAGGTTTTAAAAATAAGTATATTAATGAAATACCAAAGTATCTTCTTTACGGTATTCCCAGGATTATACCAGTTGTTGTTGTATTTACTTAAATCAACGTACAGCATCTATATCTATTCCAAAGTTATCTTTTATAACGCAACGCAATGACTTACCTTCATCCTTAGCTATCTTTTGTATTTGATAGATCTTGGCATCTACTAAAAAACGATACCAAAGACCTTGCAAAAAATGCCAAATAAAACCTTGTTTACCATCTAGAAATCCTAATTTAAAAAAGTAACGCCAATGAAAGTAGAGGATAGGACGGACAAAAAGTGGGAGAGAAGCATAGCGAATTTTTAGCCATCGCTTTCTCTGTGCTTGGGTACCGAAAAAACTAGGGTGAATCTCATTAATATCTTTCAATTTATAAAGAATATTTAAAATATCCACTGCCTCTTTAATAGAATATTCATTATGTTTTGCTGTCCAAACCGTTAGGTTTTGCTTATTATCATCTACAAGATCATGTTTAAGCGTTACTGTTTTTCCATGGCTCAGTTTAATATGCTCATCCATCAACTTTTCTTCACACATACCAGTATTTACACGCCATATACGCAAAAGAAAAGTCGGATAATAACCTCCATGCTTTATCCATTTTCCCATAAAATAAACTCTTCTCTTAATATAAACTCCGGTAACCTCTTTAGAAAATTTTTTCAAATTTGCATTAATTTCCTCAGCCAAATCATCTCTTATATATTCATCCGCATCCATTCTCATTATCCAAGGGGTCTTGAAATCAATATTATTTAATCCCCAATTAAATTTTTTCGCATAACTATTTTCCCAGGCAACATCAAATACCGTTGCACCTAACTCTTGAGCAATCTGTTTGGTTTTATCTGTAGAAAATGAATCTAGAACATAAATATGTTTTGTGATTTTTTTCAAACTCTCAATACAACGTTTAATATGAATTTCTTCATTATATGCCGGAATTACAACTGAAATTTCGTTCATTCAACATCCTTCTTTAGATCATAAATATACTCTTGTAAAGAATTTTCCCAGTTTTGCATCACATTTAAATCCAATAAGTTTAATTTTTTGTTTATTGAAGACTCATTGTATGATACAGGAGCTGTCCGCTGAAACATCCCAACTGGAGCAATCTTAACCTTGCAAGGAAGCTCAAACAGTTCAATAATCTTCTTTACATAATCGTATCTGGAAATATTCTCTGCATTATCAACACAGTTATAAAGACCGTACTGCTTCGATGTCAAAAGTACCATTATTTGATTGACTAGGTTGTTTATATACGTTGGATTTCCTATTTGTGTATTATCTGAATAAATTACACTTTTATCTTTTGCCTCCAGATACCGCTTATAAACAAAATTCTTTTGATGGGTTTTATCACCTCCAAATAACCAACCTGTTCTGATAATAATGTACTTACTTAAATGATTTTGAACAATTTTTTCAGCCTCATATTTTGATTTATGGTGTACTGTTGTAGGATTTACTGCATCAAATTCCGTATAAGGTGTATCTTTTTCTTTACCATATATTCCTGTACTGGAAAGATATACAAATAAAACATCATTCTCTATGGCATAATTCACAAGGTTCTGTGTTCCTATCACATTAACCAAGTAGGCTTTATCAGACTCTATTTCACATGCTTCCACATTTGTATATGCTGCTGTATGAATGATAATATCAGGCTTTTCAGATCTTAATACATTTTGAACTTTTTTATGATCTGTAATATTGAGTTCACTGCTTGCGTAACCAACTATATTATCATATGGTAATAACTTTAATAAGCTTGAGCCCAACATACCGCTTACACCGGTAATTAAAACTTTTTCACCATTCATACTTTATCTCCTCAAGAAGACAGTTCTCTGATTCAGAAGGATCATGCTCAATATTTGCTATATTCAAGACTAGATTTAACTCATTTGAGACACCTTTAAATGCAACCCAAAGTCCACTGGGAACTGTGAGCCGTTGATAATTGCTTTGAGAGAGTGTAATATCTTTAAACTCACCAGTTTCATCATTAAAAATAACGAATTTTACTGCACCGACAGGAACGATCAGATTTAAGATCATTTTTGTATGTTTTTTCCAACCTTTAATCTCATCAAAATTTACTGTCGTGAAATAGGCTTCACCAAAACCATTAAAACTATCATCACTTTTTTTGAGAGCATGATAGAGATCTCCTTTGGGGTTAGTAATCTGCTTTAAAAGGGATAGTCTTATATCGTCCATAACAAGTCTCTATTTTTTGCAAGTAGTTCATACTCTTCTATTTGATTATTCGTAAACAGATGCATATCTTTATTTTCTTTGTAAAAACCATAATACCATTCACTTGTAAACCTAATTGTGTCTTTGTACTCCAAGTTTGCTTGCCACTTTAGATAGAAAAGAGCTTTGTCACAGTTTAGTTTGAGTAGTCCAGCTTCATGGAAAGGAATATTGTCCGTAACAGTAAAGGCATCATTTACATTGTCATAATGCCAGTATTTACTTAGATCTTCAAGCAGTTGTTTTACAGTATGGTTCTGTTCTGCACGTGGACCAAAGTTGAATGCCTCACCATGTAGAGAGTGATCAATATACAGGTTTGCACCGAGGTCTAAGTAGCCACTTAATGGTTCTAATACATGTTGCCAAGGTCGTGTAGCTCCAGGACTTCTAATCTCAACCGTCTCTCCTTTGCTCCATGCTTCCATACAATCAACAACAATTCTGTCTTGTGCCCAATCACCACCACCAATCACATTCCCGGCTCTTCCGATCGCAAGTCTGATATTGCTATTTCGGTCTTTAAAAAATGAGTGATAATAGGATTTAATTATTAATTCTGCTGCCCCTTTAGAGCCACTATATATATCTTTCCCACCCATTTTATCATCTTCTTTATAGCCCCAAACTTGTTCAACATTATCATATGCTTTATCACTTGTAATAATAACTGCTGTACACAGATGATTTGAAACTTTTAATGCCTCAAGAATATTCGTAGTCCCCATAACATTTGATGAGATTGTCTCTATAGGATCACTATATGAAGTAGAAACGATAGGTTGTGCTGCCAAATGAAAAAGGAATTCTGGTTTTTCATTGGCAATAATCTCAATCATTTTGGAGAGATCTCTGATGTCTTCTTGATAATGAACAATTCTGTTTTCAAGTTGAAGCTCTTCAAACATAGAGGGTTTCGTTGGTATATCTTTAGATATGCCTACAACTTGTGCTCCAAGCTTTAGAAGCCATGTCGTCAACCAAGTTCCTTTAAACCCTGTATGTCCTGTCACAAGTACTTTTTTACCAGTATATATATTATTGAACATGCTATTCACTCCATACTTTCCATTTAGCATTATTGGATTGCCAAAGTTCATTCAATTTGATTTTATCTCGAAGGGTATCCATTGGTTTCCAAAACCCTTCATGCTTAAATGTAAATATTTCACCATCTTTTGCAAGGTTCTGAAGCGGAGCTTGTTCAAAAACAGTACTATCACCTTCTGTAATATAATTAAATACTTTTGCTTCACATACAAAGAATCCAGCATTAATCCAACCCCCATCACCTTTTGGTTTTTCTAAAAAGCTTGATACATTGCCATTTTCTTCAATGTTTAGAGCACCAAAACGCCCTTCAGGCTGTGCTGATGTCATGGTCATTGCTTTTCCATGTAACTTATGAAACTTTACCAATTCTTCAATGTTAATATCACTCACACCATCACCATACGTCAGCATAAATGTCTCATCACCAATAAAATCTTGAGCACGCTTGATACGTCCACCTGTCATACTATCTAGACCTGTATCTAAAAGTGTAATTTTCCAAGGTTCACTCGAGTTGTTCAGTACTTCCATTTTTCCATTGGTTATATCTAACGTCACATCACTTTGATGAAGAAAGTAATTTGCAAAATATTCTTTAATATAGTACCCTTTATATCCAAGTAATATCACAAACTCATTATATCCATAGTGAGAATATAGTTTCATGATATGCCATAAGATAGGTTTTCCCCCTATCTCTACCATTGGTTTTGGTTTGATATCGGTCTCTTCACTTAGTCTTGTTCCAAAACCACCTGCCAATAATACTACTTTCATTTTCCACCTTCTTTTTTTGATTTGTTCTTTCGATTTTTCATAACTATGTCCTCAAAAACTTCTTTAAATTGTAATGCAATATTTTTCCAATCATATTTCTGTGCTAGTTTTCTAGAGTTTACTTGCATCTTCTCCTTATCTTTAGTTAGCATTTCTAAAATTGCGCTAGTTGTTTCATCAACACTATTATCAACCCACTTACCACAATCAGCCTCTTCGACTTCGGACCATGGTGTATTTTTACTTGCAACTATAGGTGTGCCGGCTGCCAAGCTTTCAACATAAACATTACCGAAGTTTTCATTATGTGAAGGCAATACAAACAAATCAGCATTAGCTAAAAAGTCTATCTTCTCTTGTCCATTAATAGCACCTGTTAAAAAGACTTTATCTACCAACCCAAGTTCTTTAATCTGTTGTAAGAGGTTATCTTCTTCATCCTCGTTTTGTCCAGCTATAAAAAGCTTAGCTTTTGGATATTGCTCTAGAACTATAACAAATGAGTCAATGAGTATATCAAAACCTTTTTTCTTTTGCAGTCGTCCCATCGAAACAATGATCTTCTCCACCTCTATCTCTTTTTTAGCAAATTTAGTCATAAACTCTTGTTTTTGAAATACAGAAAACTCTTGAAAAAGATCATACTCTATACCATTAGAAATTATCTCTACTTTACTATTAGGAAAGATTGCTTGAATTTCATTTTTTTCTTGCTCAGCTGTAGCGTGCCAAACTATATTATAAGCAAAAGGTTTTATAAACCACTCCAACCATTTTTGTTTAGAACTACTACCGTTCTCTAAACACCAAGCACCTAATGATCCTCTAGGTGAAAGTAAAATTGGTTTTTTATATAATCGTGCAAAAAATAGAGATATTGGAATTGGTGTATTAAATATCCCTTGAATATGAACCACATCAGCAATTTTTATATCTTTCCAAACGTTTAGATACAACTGTAATGAAAACTTATCTACTTTTGTTTCATCATAATACTTGACATAGAAATTATCCTCAAATTTTTTCCATTTATTCGTTTCGACATCTAACTTTGAAGTCATATTTGTATTGGTTGTCGATACATAGATTTCCATGTCATCAAGCTTTGCCAATGCATAACAGGTATGTAAAGTTGAAAAGATCGGACCACCATAAACAGTGGCTGGATAAAAGGACGGAATAATCAAACTTAGTTTCATCTAATCCCCTTTTTTAGAACATATGTGGAAACAAAAAGCTTTGACATAAATAATTTTTTCATAATCAAAAGCATGATGAAAGCAATTAAAACTCCACCAAAGAGTTTATCGTTTCTGATTTCAAAAGGATAAGCCACCAATAAAATAGCAGTGATCATTGAATATGCCAAAAGTGTATTTTTAACATTTTTCATTAGATATCTATAGATAAATCCGTAAAAAAGACCCATAATAAAAAGTGGAAAGTACATAAAGTATGGACCAAAATCAATATAGCTTTCTCCAAAATAACCTATTCCAATAGATGTTCCTTCATCCAATGCAGCATAGTTGTGTCCTGTATATTTACGAGTTCTAAGCGAATCGTCTAGTCTGGGTTTATCAGGGAAAAGTATTCTTGGCATTAAAACATGTTTTATACTACCAAGCCAAAGTTGACCATATTCATAATCCCTGTTTCTTGGAACATAATCAATTACTTCTCCAAAAATATCAACATATGCCAGTCTGTATGCTAAAGCATTTGCAGCAATTCCAAACTTATTCATATCTATTTGATTAATATTATCAAATAATATTTGGATTTGTTCCGAAAGGTCAACAGTAATAACCTGTGTCTTTTCTCCTTTATTGATAGCATGTCTATAGTCTGTTTTAATAGCAGTCCATGTCAAACCCATAATTATCACCATTGCAAATATAGGAGTTATGAATTTTAAACCTCGAAGTGAAACTTTATGATTAATAGTAAAATACGCTAAAAACAGCAACATATACGGCAGTTTGAATGTTGAAAAAAATCCGGACATACCAAATATCGTTTCTGCAAGTACTACCCATATCAAAATTTTATATCTTTTTTGGATCAGACTAACCAGAAAAATAAAATAGATCAGTACTATTTTGAAACTTAAAAAACCTACAATAATTTGAGATAACCCGGGAACAACAAATAAAATACCTTTCAAAAAAATATAAATAAGAAAAAATACAATATAGACATTAAATAATTTTCTTAAGGAATACCTCTTTGCTAGCGTTACAATGTTGGAAAAATCGATTGGTTTCAGTTTTCTTAGTACAAGATGTACTCCCAAAGAAATACTTAGTAATCCCAAAAGAGACAAATAGATAGCTTGTTCAGACGAATTTGAAAAAGCTATATCTTGAATGGGTAGACCAAGTAAATTTGCATGAAAAATTTTCATACTTATTTGAATCCAATGATAAAAAATGACAAACGCAAGAATAGGAGGTTCGTTAATTCTCCATACCAACTTAAGTGAAACAAGAATAGTAATAAGTGCCAGAAATATCAAAAGACCATTCACAGAGGCAAGTCCCAATAATATAGCAATCAAAAAGTATATAAGACTGAACTTTGACGATGGTTTGAAAAATTTTTTTCTATATGGTGGATTCAAATACATTTAACCATCTTTCACTAAATTTGTCTATCTGAAGTTTTTTTAAAGAAATTGATGCATTTTCTCCCATTACACTACATTCATTCTGATTGACGTGAAAATATTCAATTGCCTTTTCCAATTCGACAGCTGTTTTTTCCTTACAAATATAACCATCGTTCTTATCATCAATAATCTCCGGCAAGCCACCTACATTAAATATAATAGACGGAATCACATGCTTTTTAGCATCTATCAAAACATTTGCCAGAGGTTCATCATATACTGATGGGCAGACATGAAGACTTGATCTCATATATAACTCATCTACATTAGAGACATAGCCTAAAAACTGTATTTTTTCAGTAAGTTTTTCTTTCGTTATAAGAGCCACCTGTTCTTGTGAAAATAGATCCTTTTTGTCTATTTTTCCCGCTATTAGAAAATTAATATCTTCATATTTTTTACAAAGGGATATTGCAGCTTCTATTAAAAGATCAACTCCTTTATGTTTGGCTATTTGTCCGACATATAAAACTGTAAAAACATCTGTTTGTTTCTTTTCATGTTGAGTAGGTAGATTATCAGTCTTCTTTCTATCATGTGGTCTACTGTAAATAACTTCTGTTTTTGATTTATCTGCTCCTGATACATGTACCTGATGTTCAATAAATTTTGAAACACATATGATCTTAGATACTTTTTTAACAATATAGCCCCACAATTTTCTATAAAGAATATTGTGTAATACCGGAGAATCTCCTATTCTATAAATAATTGGTTTTTGTATAAAAAACAATAACGGGAAAAAATTTAAAAAATATTCTGGTTTAGACGTATATATATGTGTTGGTTTGAATTTATAATAAATTCTTAGTAATTGATATGAACCACCTATTATTTCCATAATTTTAACTATCCATTCTATTAGATTCATATTTTTTCTTAACATAAAGTGATATGGAACAGATTTATAAGTAATGGACTTATCTTTTAGATAAGGAACAATTGTTCTTGCGCCTCTTTTTCCATCGATCAAAAATAAAATTTCTATATCATCGTATTCTGATAGCGCACTAAAAACATCAATATTTGCTTTTTCAGAACCATATAAGAATGGAGATCCAAACAATATTATGATTCTAATTTTTTGTTTCATATGACTTTACTTTCAAGCTATTTATAGCTTCAATTAAATTATTTGTTGCATATTCCATAGAATACACTCTATTTTTTCCCTGAATATTACTTTCAACACTATTTGAATTAAAGTTTTTAATAAAATTTTTAATTTTTTTTGCCAAGTCAACAGGATTACAACATTCAAATACATCCCCAGTTAAACCTTTGTCAATCAAATCTGGAGCACATCCAACTTGATCAGAAACTATTGCTGGTGTTAATGTTGCAAAAGATTCATTAACTACTAACCCCCATGTTTCACCAGTATCAGATGGTAAAATTAATAAATCAGCCAATGAATAATATAAAGGGAGTTCTGTTTGATTTTTAAAACCAAGAAAATGTATTTTTAGTTTACTATTTCCTTCTGCATATGTTTTCAATTCATTTTCTAATTCACCACTTCCAATGAGGATTAATTCTACTTGTATATTTTGCTTAGTTAATATGTTCATAGCCTGTAAAATATCTAATGGTCTTTTTTTTTCAATTAGTTTACCAACAAATAATAGTATATATGAATCTTTATCAATACCAATATTTTGTCTGATTAATGTAATGTTAGTATTACGAGACTTTACATAGAAAAAATTCTGATCTATAAAATGTGGACAAAAATGTATTTTATCATCATTTACACCATAATATTTTAAATATTTCCTATTATTTTTTCCAACATATAAAATTATATCAAAGACTCTTAGCATCATGGTGTATATAAATTTTTTTATTATTTTTTTTATAATTGGTAGATTAGAAGAAAGCTGAGAATCGCCCCTTACCATAATAGGAGTTTTATAAATCTTACAAGCTAAAATAGTTTGCCAAAATCCTTTCAAATACCATCCAAGAACAAGAACGGCATCAAATTTCCCTTCCTTTATATGTATATATATGTCTGGTATATCACATCCTTTAAAGCTGTTGACACTTGGATTTTTAGAAACATTATTTAAAAAAATATATTTATATCCATCTAAAAGATCTATATCCCAATCATGTGAAATTCCAAATTCACCATTTAATTTTTCATCTTTACTTTCTTGATGCATATAAAAAACATGTAAATCAACATAATCCGACATATATTTAAACCAAGGTGAATAATACTGAATAGGATGACTTGTTACAATAGCTAATTTCATTTTTTTTCTACTCCAAACCCATTAAATTTTAACATAAACGGTAAATATCTATTAATTATTTCAATACTCACAAAGATGAAAACAATAGTCAAAATTCGATCCAATCTATACGGTAAATGTCCTATTGTCGCTAAAATAAATGGTGCATAAATTGTATGCGTTGCTAGGATTATCAGGCTGTTTTTCCCTAAATAAGAGAAAATTGCTTTTACATATTTTAACTGTTGAAATAATTTAGCCAATAATATACTGGAAACAATACCTGCAAAAGCTGCCAAAAATACATACATTATGTTTCCATAATTACTTTCCAGCATATCTAATTTTGAGTTATTTAATGAAAAATAGAACAAAGTAGTTGAGCTTATGAAAAAATAGATGATCAGAGTCTTAGTATTACCTATAGTCTCCAATACACCATATCTTTTAACCAACCATCCTGCTGAGAAAAATGATAATGCAATTAATGCAATATGAATATTATAAAAAATCTCTACATGCCAGAAATATGCATTTAAAAAACCTACAATAGCCAATGCTGACACTAACCCTACAATAACTTCCAATCTATGCTTACTGAAACGTACTATCTGTGAAAATATTATCTCCGTACTAAATAGAGCTGTTAAAAACCACAATGGTACATTTATGCTATCCATCCCCATCAAAAATCTAACATAATCAAATGTATCTACGATATTTTTTAAATCATAGATACTACGAAGCAGTAAAGCTAAAAACGTAAATATAATAAAAGGCCAAACTAGGGTTGAGAACTTTGAAATAACTATAGTTTTAAAATCAGATGCATATTTTTTTTCGTTAAATAGATATCCTGAAATAAAAAAGAATAAAGGCATATGAAATGAAAAGATGAGAATAGATAATTTTAAAGGAATGGTCATATGACCAATTACCACTAATAGTATACCTATCCCTTTTGCTTGATCAATCCAGTTTATTCTATTTATCATTATTAGTATACCTATATTCTTTTATTTCTAATATATGTGAAAAATGCATTAGTAACCTCTTCATCTATATCTGATTTTTTTTTGACAAACTCCCAATTATTATCTTTTTTTAAATAATAACCATCAGAATTAATTAAAGTATATGGACCAAAATGCATTCCTTGAAATTCAATTAGATAATATCTATAACCATCAAAACAAATATCAAAACCCATCATTGGTTCATTAAACTTTTCGAATAATTCTTTTGCATAATCTAATAAATGATCTTCTACTTTTACAAATGCAAAGTTGCCACTTCCACTTGCTTTAAAATCCCCTTCTTTAACATAACGTTTAAGAACATAATATTTTTCACCAAATACAAGTACCTTGTAATCATAAGTAAGATTAGGTATGAATTCCTGTAGTATAAAACGTTTAAAATAGTCAAAATAATCTCCAGGGTTTAACTTATTTTTTTGCTGTAGGATATATTTTTTAATAGGTTTTGCAATAGCACTTTTTATTGTTCGTACATATCCCTTATGGATCAGACAATCATCTTCTGTTGAGAAATCAACAATTTCTTTTTTTGTACCAACAAGACTAACCCCCCCACTACCAAAACCATCCAAAGCTTTTATCACAATAGGAAATTTCAAATCTGCATCTTTCATCTCTTTATAATGTCCAAAATATGAGACCTTAAGGGATTTAATACCCAGAATTTTTTTATGTAACTCTTGATAACCTTTATTCTCATGTGATTTAAATACATTAATAGATGGTATTAATATATTTCCTTTTTGCATTAAATAGAGTAAAACATCTTCAATGTATTCTTTATATTCTGATTGTTGAGAACTTGTATATATAACAATAGAATTTTCAATATCAATACTAGTATTAACTATCTTATTAAATGTCACATGTTCAACAGGATAGAGCTTCTCAAGTTTTGAAATTATTTTGAAAATGTCTAAACTTTCCCAAGGATATAATTTCTGCCCATAAAAATTTTGTGAATCCGTTATCAAGTAAATTTTCATTATTGGTCCTTATTGTTTGTTAACATTAAAATTTTAAACAGTACTGTCTTGCCCGGTAAATAGGAAACAATCGTATATAAGCTTTTAGAAAAAAACACTCGCAAGACTCCAAGATACAAAATAGAAAAAAGTAGACTATAGAGTATTAATCGAATAATTTTACTATCTAAGGCTTCCATTTCCAAAGAAACTACATTTTCTAAAAATATACCTGAAAATGCCAAAGCAAGCAGTGGTGGAAAAATTGCAAAGTAAACTGACTTAACTTCTAGGACTTTCAGATAAATACTTACACTGATTAAAAATAATGTTGCTCCAAACAATAATAATACCTGTGCATGTAAATAACCCAACACTCCATTAGGTAATACCAAAAGTAAAAGTAAAACAGTTCCTATCAACATTGAAGAATCATAATATGTACACAATTTTTCCTGATGAGAAGAAAGCAATAAAGAATAAAGAACATGGTTTATAGCATTTAAAGCCATAATGATGGCAGCCGGTGCAAGATATGGTATAACTTCTAACCATTTATCTCCATACAAAATGAGAACAAGCTCACTGCTCATAGTAAAAACCACATAGGCTATAGGTACAATGATCCAAACAACAAAAAGAATTATTAATCCTCCTATGCGCCTAAACTGATCGGTATAAGGTTCTACTTTTGTTAAAATCGGATATATAGAAAAAGTTAATTGCAAGGCAAATTTATTGACTAACAAAGTAGCTAAACCTATTGCTCTATTGTAGAATCCAAGTTGTGCATAACCCAATATTGCAACAAAAAGACTATTTTCTATTAAGGGCTTTCCTGTTGTCATAAGACCGCTGATAATTCTTTTTTTTGAAAAATTAATCGTTTTTTTATACTCTGACAGTTTCCATTCCCAGGTTGGACGCCATTTCTGTATAATTAACATCTCATAAATGAAAGGTACGTTAGACATAAATCCAGGAATAATCAAGGCATATATTCCTGCGCCGGCATAGGCCAAACCTATAGCTAAAGCGGAACCTATTAACAAACCGATACCATGAAGGATACGCATACGCTTCCAATCCAATTCGCGCTGTAATTCCATTCGTCGGATTTCAGAAAACAGTTCGAGAAAAAAAACTATGGATAATACATGCAAATAGACTGCTACAGTGTCATAAAAATGAAAAAACTCCATCAAAAAAGCTATCAGGTTAGTAAAAATAAACATAAATATTTGCAGGAAAAAACCAAAAGTAAAATGGTACTGATAATTTACCTTTGAGTCATCTCTAACTTGTAAAACATGTTGAATAAAAGTATTGAATGAAAACACATGAATAAAACCAATTATGCTGGTTACCAATGCAAATTCACCGTACGAGCTCGGCACGATCATTCTGACGAGAATGATCATGACCAAAAATTGTAAAACATCGCGGAAAAGGTTGAAACCTGTATTCCACAAAACTGACGATTTCGCTTTGCTGCCTAATGAACTCATACGTTATTTTCACCTATTTGCAACAAGTTTTCAACAGACTCAATGACAGTTTTTGAAGATATGGACTTCATACATTGATTATCGGTACATGTTTCTGTAAAACATACTGAACATTCAATGTCATTATCTCTCAATACAATGTTCCCTTCTGGAGGAAACCACTTATTTGGATAATCTCTTGCACTAAAAACAGCTACAATAGGCGTTTCAACAGCATAAGAAAGGTGCATAGGACCAGTATCATTGGACAAAGTCAATTTGCAATACCTAAGCATTTCTGCACTTTGCATAGGCGTCAACATTCCTGTAAAATCATAGGTATTTGTTATATCTAATAATTGTTCGGCAAGAGCTTGATCTTCTTTACCACCGATTATAATTATATTAAAATCTTTTTTAGAAAAGTACAATGCAACTTCTTTAAAATACTCTATAGGCCATCGATTCGAATGACGTTTTGCACCCACTACAAAAGCTATATTTTTATGTTTATCAGTAAGATTATTTTGCTTCATTAAGTCAGTTACAGAATGAATATCTTTTTCTGTAATATTTAAAGGAAACTCTTGATTATAGTTTGTCAAATCGTTTTTTTCTAAAATATCCAATAATCTTTTTCTTTCATCTTTAAAAGTAAAATATTTTTCTTGCTGTTTTTTAAATAATCTGGTTGCACCAATTTCCCAGCCAAAAGCATGCTGAATTTTAAATATAAACCTGGCTATGACCATATTTCTAATTTGAGATATAAATGTGGCTTGATCCTGCGGAAGTTCAATAAAAAGATCATAATTTTTTTCTTTTATTTTCTTGGCCAGAACTTGTTTATCTACCCCCAAATAATTTATAAACTCATTGACCAATGACCTATCAATGATATTTTCTATAGATACAAGCGTTGTTCCACCACTATTAGTCATAATATCAATCTCGGCATCAGGAAAGTCTTTCCGCACACTGTTAATAGCAGGGAGTGCACAAATAGTATCTCCAAATGAACCATTTCTAAATATAAGTATTTTCTTGATTGCACTCTTTTTATTTACTTGTACTTTTTGAAATAGCAACTGCTGCAATAAAGATAATAATCCGTTTAAAAAGTTATAGTGAGCTTGAACTGTTTTTATTTTTAGCATTATTCTTCTACACCAAACTTATTCAAAACCAATAATGCCCATACTCTTGACCAATGCAATTGCTTATTCAAAAACTTATCTTTTACATCCGCAGGCAACTCAAACTTGTTTATATTTTTTCTGAACCATGATTCAAAAGGCAAAGTGAAGCCCATCTTTGGTCTATCTATCACCTCACTAGGCAACAATGATCTTGTTGCATCCGCTAAAATGATCTTGTTGATATTAGTATCATACTTCTCTTCCGGTTTAATTTTAAGTACGTAATCAACCAGCTCTTTATCTAAAAATGGCACCCTGATTTCCAGTGAATTCGCCATTCCGAAGACATCTGTATCTCTTAAAAGCTGGTTTTTCATATACATATTTAGCTCAAAGAACGAGACCTTGTCATCAATCACTTTGATATATGATGAGTTATACTCTTCCCATAGCTTTACTATTGTTTTATACACGAGATCCCTATCAACTGCTAAGATGTCTGCGATCTCTGTTGGCGTAAATACACCCCTTGTCGGAAGATAAGTTGCCAAATCATTTTCAATTTGCAATAACTCCAGTTTTTTGTACTTATGAGACATTTGCAGCATCTGAATAATAAAATAAGGTATTTTAGAAAGAAAATCCAGCTTTTTGGCATTTTTAAAAGAGGGATAACCATAAAATATCTCATCTCCACCAACACCGGACAGTACTGTTTTAAGACCGCTCTCTCTCGCTGCTTTTGAAACAAAAAAAGTGTTTAAACCATCTATACTTGGTTGGTCTAAGGAATCTATAAAGTCATCGATAGATTCTAAAAACAGTTTTTCATCGATCAGGTGTTTGGTGTGATTTGTCTTATATCTGTCAACAACCAGATCTTGATAATACTCTTCCGACAGATCCTTTTCTTCAAAAACCAAAGAGAGTGTCTGCAAGTTCTCTTTATATTGTGCAGCAATAGCCGTAATAGCCGAAGAATCCAAACCTCCGGATAAGAAAGTACCGATCGGTGCATCACTAACTAAATGCCTTCTAATACTTTCATGCAAGAGAGTATTAACATCTTTTACAATTTCAGTATACGGTTTTATAATTTTTGGTTCATATTTATATTCATCAAATTTTGTAGTTTTAAGGATACCATTTGAATAATATGCATAATTACCTGCAGGAAACATAAATATATTTTCATAAATAGTGATAGGTTCAGGTACTGAGCCTAAAAGCAAAAAAAGTATTTTTGCATCAAGGTTGATTTTACTTGAGAAGTCTTTTAGTGCTTTTATTTCTGATGAGAAAGCAAAGTTGTCATCATCATTAAAATAGTAAAGCGGCTTAATACCACTTCTATCACGTGCTAAAAAAACATCCCCATTTGATTTATTGTAAATAGCAAAAGCGAACATGCCATTAAGTTTATTAACTATTTTCTCTTTATACTCAATGTATCCATTTAAAATTACTTCTGTATCTGAATGAGAATGAAAAACATACCCCTTCTTCTCTAATACTTTTTTTATCTCTTCAAAATTATATATTTCTCCATTGAAAACAAGAACATAATTTCCATTCTCACTTATCATCGGCTGATGACCATGGTTTGAAAGGTCTAAAATTGAGAGTCTTGTGTGTCCAAAAGCAAGGTTATTGTTAAAATACACTCCATTATCATCAGGTCCACGGTGATCCATTAACAATAATGATTTTTGAAACTTGTTTCTATCAATAGATTTATTGACTATTTGACCTAAAATTCCACACATTATTTAAACCTTTTCCAATATCATCAATTAACCCTAAATGCATCATCAATCGCTTGGCAAATTGTATGTCCAAACAAAATATGCATCTCTTGAATCCGTGGAGTATTATCACTCGGAACTATTAAGTTTAAATCACATACTTCATTCATGTATCCGCCTGTTCGACCACTAAATCCTAAAGTAAAACACTCCATATTTTTAGCCAATTTTAATGCATTCATCACATTAGCACTGTTTCCACTTGTACTAATACCAATAAGCATATCCCCTTTATTTGCCAATGCTTCAAATTGTCGATCAAATACTCGATCATACCCATAATCATTTCCAATAGCTGTTAAAACTGAGGTATCTGTTGTTAAAGCAATGGCAGGTAAACCTTTTCTTTCAACTTTATATCTTCCTGTTAATTCTGCTGCTATATGCTGCGCATCAGCAGCACTTCCACCATTTCCACATAATAATATCTTATTACCATTTTTTAAAGTTTCTATAGCTATTTGTGCAGATTTTTCCAAATCACTAATCATTGTTTGCATTACTTTTTGCATTGTTTCCAAATGAAGCTGAAACTCTTTATTGATCATATCCTGCATTTATCAGCCTTTTTTATTTTTTGTATTGTCTGTGTTGTACTTTTACCATCGACAAATGTCACTAGTTTAACTTCATTAACTATATCACTTCCTACAATCTTTTTACCTTCATAATCTGCACCCTTAACCAAGATATCAGGCTTAATTAAAGAAATCAGATTATAAGGGGTATCCTCTTCAAATATCACCACATAATCTACACTTTCCAATGCTGCCAAAACAAATGCCCTATCCTCTTGGGTATTAATAGGTCTATCCTCTCCCTTAAGACGCTTAACACTTGCATCACTATTAAGACCTAAAATTAATATATCTCCAAATGATTTGGCTATATCCAAATAAGATACATGACCTCGATGCAGAATATCAAAACACCCATTGGTAAAAACTATTTTTTTATGCTGCTTTTTGAATCTTTCAACAGTATAACTAATCTCATTCCAAGATTTAATATGAGAGTCTATACTACTTTTTTTATGCAAACTAGATTTATATTCTTCTATTTCTTCTATAGTAGCAGTTGCACTACCCAATTTTCCTACTACCACACTAGCTGCTAAATTAGCAAATTCAACCGCTTTCTCTATATTAATATCTTGAGCTAAACAAAATCCAAGTGATGATAATACTGTATCACCCGCACCTGTTACATCATAAACTTCTCTAGCTACAGTAGGACGTTTAATTAATTGATCTTTATAGATAGCAATTCCATCTTGACTTAATGTAATCATAGAAATTTGTAAAGATCCAGTTTGTTTTAATAACTGCAAAGCCTCGATCAAAGAATCATCATCTACAATATCAATTCCTGTAGCAATACTTGCTTCTTTTTTATTGGGAGTTAATAAATAGGCATTTTCATATTTACTGTAATCCGTTCCTTTTGGATCTACTAATACTTTTTTATTATGCTTATTGGCACTTTGAATTATTGCTTTACATACATTTTTAGTCAAAACGCCTTTACCATAATCAGACAATAATACAAGATCATAGTCTTGTACTTTTTCTTCAAAAAGCTTAATCAAATATTCTTCACTTTGAGTATCTATAGCATTTTTTGTTTCATGATCATATCGTACTACTTGCGCTTTGGCTGCCATAATACGACTTTTTTTAGATGTTTTTCGTTCATTTTGAGTAACTAAAAAATGTTCTACACTGATAGTATTTAACATATCAATTAACTCTTTAGCTACCAAATCATTACCAATTACACTCATTACGGCAACATTTGATCCTAAAGCTTTCAGATTATTAACAACATTACCTGCACCACCCAAGACTGTTGTTTCTTTTTCAATATCTACTACTTGAACAGGTGCTTCAGGCGATATACGATCACATTGACCCCACAAATAATGATCTATCATTAAATCACCAATGACCAAGATATTCGTATTATGTGAAAATTGATTATGCATTTTTTACTTCTAACTCATAAAGCCGTTTAATTTCAGGAATATAAGCTTTTATACCATCCTCCATCTCATAATTTGGTATATAACCTATATATTGCTTAGTCTCCTCAATATTAGCTTCAGTATGAAACTGATATTGGCCTATAAAGGGGTTTGGGATATATTCTGTTCCATAATCCGTACCTAACTCTTTTTGTAAAATATCCGCTATATCTTGAAAACTTCGTGCTTTTCCTGTCCCTACATTATAAATTCCACTTTTTTTGGGGCTACATGCTTTAATATTGGCTTGAATCACATCTTCAATATAAATAAAATCTCTTAAAATCTTATCACTACCTTCAAAAAGTTTGGGTGTATTACCTGCAAGAATTTGATGCCCAAACTGTACAACGGTTGAAGCAGTTTTGTTTTTATAAAATTCTCTTGCACCATATACATTAAAATATCGCAATCCAACAATAGAAATATCCAAATCCTGCTTTAAATATTTTCTAGTAATATTATCCATCATTAATTTAGAAAAACCATAGACATTTCCTGGGTTTTCACACCCCACAGTTTGAGGACTGGGTGCATCACCATATGTTGCTGCACTACTAGCGTAAATCATATTTGCTTTATGCTTAATTGCAATTTTAAGTAAATCTTCATATGCATTTACATTCGTTTGGATCATTAAGTCTTGTTCTTTTACGGTAGTATCTGAAATTGCTGCTTGATGAAAAATATAATCAAATTGATAATCTTCTTCTAATGATTTCAACACAACTTTATCATTGATATCACCACTAATTACCACGCCGTTAAATCCAAGAAGATTTTTATAATGTCCGAAACTCATTAAATTACCATTACTAAAAGTTTCTTCATTCCTAAATTTATCTAAAACAATTATTTTACATTTTGGATAATTATTTTGAAAATAAAAAGCTAAATTACTTCCTATAAAACCAGCACCTCCTGTAATGAGTACAGTTTTATGCTTAAAATCTATATCTGTATATTTCAAAATAAATCCTTTAACTCTTTTAAATTTTGTATTATTTTAACATTAAACTTATTTTCATTAATTAAATGTCCTGTTGTAACCAAAAATAGATTATGCACACCTGCCTTTATGCCTGTCTCTATATCACTATTTTTATCTCCAATCAAAATTGAATTTTCTAAATCCAAATCAAACTCTTTTTTTGCATCAAGTATCATTTTTGGTTTTGGTTTTCGACATTTACATTTTTCTTCAGGAGTATGTGGACAAAAATATACCTCAGCTATTTGTATATCCATTTTATTAAACTCATGAATCATCCATCTATTCAATGCTATAAAATCGTCTATTGTATAAAAGCCACGATTAATGCCTGATTGATTTGTAATAATAAAAAGTAAATATCCTTTTTTTTGAAAGTACTTCAACGTTGGGAACACTCCATCAATAAATTCAAAATCATTTATTCTATATAAATATTCTTTTTCTTTATTTATAACTCCATCTCTATCTAAAAATATTGCTTTCATCTACTAATTCTTAATATTATAAAATTCTTTAAACCACAATACAAACTTACTAATACCATCAGCTAAATTTGTATTTGGTTTATAATCAAACTTATTAATTAATCCATTAACATCTGCATAAGTAGAAACCACATCTCCATCCTGCATTGGCAACATCTCTTTCTCTGCAACTTTACCTAACGTGTTTTCTATAGTTTCTATGAATTCCATCAAAGCAATCGGAGCATTATTTCCAATATTATAGACCCGGTAAGGGACAGATGAACACTCCGGTGTAGGATTTTCAGCATCCCAATTAGGATTAGGATTTGCCGGGTTATCAATTACTTTTATAATACCATCAACAATATCGTCAACATAAGTAAAATCTCGGCTCATCTTTCCATGATTAAACACTTTGATAGGTCTGTCATTTAAAATGGCATCTGTAAAAAGCATAGGTGCCATATCTGGTCTCCCCCATGGTCCATAAACTGTAAAAAAACGTAAACCAGTAACTTGTAACCCATAGAGATGTGCATAAGTATGTGCCATCATTTCATTTGATTTTTTTGTAGCTGCATATAGGCTTACTGGATGATCTGTATGATCAGAAGTTTTAAAAGGTTGTGACTTATTGAGTCCATATACCGATGAACTTGAAGCATAAGAAAGATTTTTTACATCATGATGACGACACCCCTCAAGAATATTCATAAAACCTACAATGTTACTGTCTATATATGTATGAGGATTATCAATAGAGTAACGAACCCCTGCCTGTGCTGCCAAATGCATAACCGCATCAAACTTTTCTTCTTTAAAAAGTTTTTCCATTCCTCTACGGTTTGAAAGATCAAGTTTTATAAACTTATGTTTTGGATATAAAATCGATGTGGTAAACCCATTATCTACAATTGCCTCTTTTTCTACACCAAGTTCTCTAAGACGACCATATTTTAAATTTACATCATAATAATCATTAATATTATCTAACCCCACAACTTCATCACCACGTTCTAGTAACTTTTTTGCTAAATGAAAACCTATAAACCCTGCTGTTCCTGTTACTAAGATCTTCACCTAATCACTCCCAAACAAATCACGAGTATAAACTTTTTCTTCTACATCTTTGAGATCTTCTGAAAGTCTATTTGCTACAATAACATCTGATATCTTTTTAAACTCATCCAAGTCTTTGATTACTCTTGAGTGAAAAAACTCTTCTTCATATAGTACAGGTTCATATACAACAACTTCAATCCCTTTAGCTTTAAGACGTTTCATAACCCCCTGAATAGCTGAACTTCTAAAGTTGTCTGATCCACTTTTCATAACAAGTCTATAAATTCCCACTACTTGGGAATTTAGTTTTGAGTTTTTAGTTTTTAGTTTTGAGTTATTTTGATCGTTGAGCATTTTGACAACACTATCTGCAATGAAGTCTTTACGGGTAGTGTTCGCTTCAACAATCGCCTGGATCATCTTGCTTGGAACATCCTTGTAGTTTGCCAGAAGTTGCTTTGTATCTTTTGGCAAACAGTAGCCACCATAGCCAAACGAAGGATTATTGTAGTGTGTACCAATGCGAGGGTCTAAGCCTACACCATCGATGATCTCTTTGGTGTTGAGTCCATGAGTCTGTGCATAAGTGTCTAATTCGTTAAAATAAGCAACACGCATTGCTAAGTAAGTGTTAGCAAAGAGTTTAATGGCTTCTGCCTCTGTTGAATCGGTAAACAGTACAGAAATATCTTCTTTGATAGCACCTTCCTTAAGAAGGTTGGCAAAAATTTCTGCACGTTCACTCTTTTCACCTACGATGATGCGTGAAGGATGCAAGTTGTCATAAAGAGCAGAACCTTCCCGTAAAAACTCTGGAGAGAAGATGATATTCTCCGTGTTGAACTCTTGTTTAACTCGTTCTACATAACCTACAGGAATAGTAGACTTTATGACCATAACAGCATCAGGATTGTATTCCAACACATCTGCAATGACATATTCTATACTCTTAGTGTTAAAATAGTTAGTCTCTGGATCATAGTCAGTCGGTGTCGCGATGATAACAAAGTCTGCATCTCTATACGCTTCCGCTTTATCTAAAGTCGCTTTGAAATTTAGATCAGTACGCAAAAGATACTCTTCTATCTCTTTATCTTCAATAGGTGACTTCTTAGCATTGATCATTTCAACCTTCTCAGGGATGATATCAAGTGCTACAACTTCATTGTTTTGTGCTAAAAGAATACCGTTGGATAGACCAACGTAACCTGTACCTGCTATTGCTATTTTCATTTAATTCCTTTGGAATTCGTAATTTGTTGTTGTATAATGTTCATTAACTATTTCCCTTGTACCAATCATACATACGCATTATACCTTCTTCAAGATCTATCTTATGATGCCAACCTAAAGAATGAAGCTTAGAAACATCCGTAAGCTTCTTCATCGTACCGTCCGGTTTGTCGGTGTTGAAGTAAAGCTCGCCCTTAAAACAAATAAGATCTTTTATCATGTAGGCTAGCTCCTTTATACTAACATCTACTCCAGTTCCAATATTTATATGGGTGTTTCGGATCTCATTTGTTAATGTTGAATGCTTAATGTTGAATTTTGAATTATCTTTTTCACTATTGATGACATCAGAGAAGTCTCTGTTTTCCATGAGGAATACGCAGGCATCGGCCATATCGTGGCTCCATAAAAATTCGCGGCGTGGCTTACCGGAACCCCAAATTTCTATTGAAATTTGGGGTTGTGATAGTGGATTGTGATAGTGGATAGCAATTCCATACTTTTCAAGTACTCCAATGATCTCTTCTTTCGAAGATGATCCGTCGATGCCTTCGATGGGGAGTTTGTTAAGATCTTTTCTGATGGCATCCCAGTTGTTCTCTTCTAATACTTTTCCCAGGTGGATCTTTCTGATGAGTGCCGGAAGTACATGTGATTTTTCCAGGTCAAAGTTGTCATTGGGACCGTAGAGGTTTGTTGGCATCACTGAGATGTAGTTGGTGCCGTACTGCAGGTTGTAACTTTCACACATCTTGATACCTGCGATTTTTGCTATGGCATAAGGTTCATTGGTGTATTCGAGTGTATCTGTAAGCAGGCAGTCCTCTGGCATAGGTTGTGGCGCATTCTTTGGGTAAATACAGGTAGATCCCAGGAACATCAGTTTTTTGACATTGTTCTTATAGCTTTGGTGGATAATGTTGTTCTGTATCTGCAAGTTCTCATAGATGAAGTCCGCACGGTAGGTGTTGTTCGCCACAATACCACCTACTTTTGCTGCAGCTAGAAATACGAACTCTGGAAGCTCTGATTTGAAAAACTCATCTGTAGCTGTTGCATCTAATAAGTCTAGTTTAACATATTTGACGGGGTTCGTATTTAATGTTGAATGTTTAATGTTTAATTTTGAATTGTTTGGGATGCGCTTATGGTAGTTTGCTACTATGTTTGTGTAGCCTTTTTCCAACAAGTTTTGAATAATAGCAGAGCCTACAAGACCTGTACCACCCGCTACAAAAATCTTTGAAGATTTTTGTAATGGTGAATGTTTAATGTTTAATTTTGAATTATCCATATTAATTATTACCTTGTGAACTTTTTACTATTGAAGTTAACAACTTCACTATTTCATCTATTTCGTTTACCAATGTTCGAACATGCACATCATGTTTATTAAGATAATCCGTTTTTATCAATAGATTGATCCAGTATTTGCTTTCTCTGGCTTCTTTGCTCGCTATTGCCATTTTAGCTATGAAGTCAGCTTTACTTTGACCTGCTTGTGCTTCATTAATATTAGCACCAATGGAAGTACCGCTTCTTAGCAGTTGCTTAGATAATATATATTCTTTCTTTTCATCACACAGATACTTATAGAGTTTCACAACCCTAATAGCAAATTCAAGCGATTTATCTAAAATAACATTATCTTTCACTTCCCCTCCATTCAAAATTTAAAATTTAAAATTCAACATTGATCATGCACTACTCGAAGTAATTCATGATGGTGTAGCCACCTTCTTTGAGATACTGGTCTTTTGTCATAAGATGAAGGTCAGACTGCATCATGTCGTTCACAAGTTCTTCAAGCTGATACTCTCTGCTCCAGCCAAGTTTGGTCTCTGCTTTGGTCGGGTCACCTAAAAGAAGATCAACCTCTGTAGGTCTGAAGTATTTGGGATCAACAGCAACCACTTCTTTTCCAATTAGATCAGTGATAGTGGAGAGTGATAGTGACAGGGAATGAATACGGTCTTCATCGATGGATTTGACAATACCTACTTCATCAACACCTTCCCCTTTGAATTCAAGCTCGATCCCTGCATAAGCAAATGCCATTCTTACAAAATCACGTACTGTGGTTGTCTGTCCTGTAGCAATGACCCAGTCTTCGGGTTCCTCTGCCTGCAGGATGAGCCACATCATTTTAACATAGTCTTTTGCATGGCCCCAGTCGCGTTTTGCATTGAGGTTACCCAGATAGAGCTTGTCCTGAAGTCCCAAAGCGATCTTGGAAGCTGCACGCGTGATCTTTCTGGTTACAAAGGTTTCACCTCTTACCGGTGATTCGTGGTTGAACAAAATACCATTACAGGCGAACATGCCGTAGGCTTCTCTATAGTTAATCGTGATCCAATAGGCATACATCTTTGCTACAGCATAAGGAGAACGCGGATAGAACGGTGTTGTTTCAGATTGAGGTGTCTCCTGTACTTTCCCGTAGAGCTCAGAGGTGGAAGCCTGATAAATACGTGTCTTTTTTGTAAGCCCCAGAAGTTTAACTGCTTCAAGGATACGAAGTGTTCCTGTACCGTCAGCATTGGCAACATACTCCGGTGTTTCAAAAGAGACAGCAACATGGCTCATGGCTGCCAGATTGTAGATCTCATCCGGTTGCACCTCCTGGATAATACGGGTCAGGTTCATAGAGTCTGTCATGTCTCCATAATGGAGGATGAAATTCCTGTTCTCTACATGCGGATCCTGGTAGAGATGGTCGATACGGTCCGTGTTAAAAAGAGATGCACGACGTTTAATACCGTGAACGATGTAGCCTTTCTTTAATAAAAATTCAGCCAAATAACTTCCGTCCTGGCCGGTTATCCCAGTTATCAGTGCTACTTTTTGCTTTGCCATTTTATTTCCTTTTTATTTGTGTTACGTGCTACGGATTACGTGTTACGATTTTTTCTCTTATTGATTTCTGTAGATTTGACAACATAGAGAGTATATGATCTGACTCTTCTATCCATCTTTTTCCTTCTTGTTTATCTATATAATCTATATCCATTCCAATGTATGTTTGTGTAGCGAATTCAGCTGCTGAACCTTTTGCAATATCAAGAAATCGAGCCTGTTCTTTAAAAGATTCTTTTTCCATTCCTTCAGCAATATTACTGGGGATAGAAAGCCCTGCACGGGTGATTTGATCTTTAAACCCAAAGTCTTTACACTCTTTAAAAGCTTTATAGACATTAGCAGAGAGTCTAGCACTCTTCTTCCACACATCCAATTTTTCACATTTCATTTAATACCTTTTCGTAACACATAACACGTAGCACTTAACTCTACTCTCTCTGAAAATCATCAGAGAATCTGACGATATCATCCTCCCCCTCTATCACTATCACACGTCACTATCACTATTTTGTGGGACCTTTCCCTTCTCTTTTGTAAAATAGTCTTTTACATAGGCATGTACTTCATCACTCTGCATCAGCTCTTCAAGATCGAACCATCGGTAATCATCATGCTGATCCCTAGGCAGATCCTCAAGATCTGATACTTCTATCTCATACCCAAGATTAAGATAATGGGTCGAAACAGTCTCAAAAATACTATCGTCATAGAGATGCTCGAAAACACCGATGAACTTTGGATTATTATCAATAATTATACCTAATTCTAGCTTGCTGATACGTTTGATGGCATCCTTGATGCGCTCGTTTTTAAATACTCTACCACCCAGTGTAAAATAATATCCTTGAGCAGGTTTATTGACTCTTTTTCCGAGTAATACCTTACCTTTTTGTTTAACAATAAGATCAACTGAGACAAGTGGTGTGTTCTCAATAAGCGTTTTAAAAAGATCTCCCTCTATATAGCCCGGATTAGTTTCTTTCAAAGTCATCCTCTACACGAATGATGTCATCTTCCCCGACATATTCACCCACCTGTGCTTCGATCATCACAAGAGGGATCTTCCCTATATTTTCAAGGCGGTGGACTTCACCCATAGAGATATAGGTTGATTCGTTTGCTCTTACAGGATACTCATCTGCTCCTCTTGTGACCAATGCTGTCCCACTGACCACAACCCAGTGCTCAGAACGGTGATGGTGCTTTTGTAAAGAGAGACGTTTACCGGGTTTAACAACGATACGCTTTACTTTATAGCCCTCTGACTCATCCAGTATGGTATAGGTACCCCATGGTCTGTGTGCCGTAACATGAATGTTTGGCAGTTCAGATTTTTTCTCTTTGAGTCTTTTGACTACCTCTTTAATCTTTTGACTGCTCCCTTTTTTAGAAACCAAAAGTGCATCTGCCGTATCAATGATAATAAGGTCATCTACGTCTATCATAGCAACTTGTTTCTCAGAGAGGATCAAGTTGTTATTCGAATTTTGAATGATTAATGCTGAATTTTGAATTGAAGTTGTAGCATTGCCATTGTTATCATGAGGTAATTCTTCGTAAAGTGCATCGAAGCTTCCAAGATCGCTCCAGTCAATATCTGAGGGAACGACCTTTACCTTGTCGCTTTTTTCCATGACGGCATAGTCTATGGATTCTTCCGGAATCTCTGCCATCGATGAGTGATCGATTCGGAGCAATTCCGGAGTGTTGAGTGTTGAGTTTTGTCCTCGTTCCTGTGGGATTGTCGCTTCGCTCAGACGGGTTTTGAGTTTTTCTATCGCTTTTTTTGAAGCTTCATAGATCTCAGGTGCATATTTTTCTAATTCTTCCAAAAACACGCCTGCTTTGAAGCAGAACATTCCGGAGTTCCAGAAGAATTTAGTGATAGTGGATTGTGATAGTGATTGATCCTCTTGGTTCTTATGAATATATTGCTGTGCCGTTTGAAGATCAGGCTTTTCATGAAAATGAATAACATCCATCCCACAATCACTATCACTCTCAACTATCACTGAAGCAATCGCTTCAATATATCCAAAGCCTGTTTCAGCAAATTGTGGAGTGATGCCAAAAGTCACAAGATTACACTCTTCTGCAAGATTCTTTGCTTTTTCTACGGCTTCCAGATAGGCTTCTTCATCTTTAATGAGATGATCGGAAGGAGTGACAAGAACGATCTCTTCCGGATCGAGGGCAAGACAGGCAAGAGCAATAGCAGGTGCAGTATTTCTGCCTACAGGCTCTAAAAGATATTGTGTTGGGTGTTGGGTGTTGGGTGTTGAGTTATGCGTAAGCTCTTCGAGCTGATCTACTGCTAAAAAATACTGTTCTGCATTTGAGACAATAAACTGCGAATCACAGGATTTTTGGTTTCTTGCTACAGTCTTTTGAAAAAGAGACTCACCCTCAAAGAGTTTTACGAACTGCTTCGGCATAAGCGTACGGCTGAGCGGCCATAAACGCGTACCTGAGCCTCCGCATAATATAATATTCGTCATCAATTCTCCCCCCCCTATTTACCGTAGACCATCGATTTCCAAAAGAAAACCAACGATTTCCAGACAGATCCCCATTTATATACCCTACACTCATATATTCTTGACATTCTACCATAGAGATCATTGATATTATCCACTCTTATGCCTCTTTTATGATCAACTCACATTTGCTTCCCATTTTTATGTCAGATATGAGATACCCGTTCTTGCATTCCCCTACAATCTCCACGTAGGAGACTCAACGATCCCTTTAATATCTATGAGTACCGGCTCACCTGTACTGATACCTTCATATGCACTGCGTTCCAACGCTTTAAACTCCTTATGCCCTACAGCGACAATGACTGCATCGTACTTTTTATCTGCTTTAAAAGGATCCGTTATGAACGTGAAGTTCTTCTGATCTACATCTTTCTCATCAATCCATGGTTCATAAGCATCAACGTTACAACCATAGTCAGCCAGTTCATCGATGATGTCGAACACTTTGGAGTTACGAATGTCCGGACAGTCCTCTTTGAACGTCAAACCCATCACAAGTACATTAGAATCTTTGATCTTCTTGTCATGTGAGATCATCTCTTTGATAGCACGTTCGGCTATGTACTTACTCATACCATTGTTGATCTGACGAGCACCTAAAATAAGGTTTGGTTTGTAGCCAAGCTCCTGTGCTTTGTGTGTAAGATAGTAAGGGTCCACGCCTATGCAGTGGCCGCCTACCAGGCCGGGAGTCAGCTTGATGAAGTTCCATTTTGTTGCGGCAGCATCTATGACCTCCGTAGTATCTATGCCCATCGTGTCAAAAATAAGAGCAAGTTCATTGATGAGTGCGATGTTAACGTCACGTTGAGTATTTTCAATAACCTTGGAAGCCTCTGCTACTTTGATAGAAGAAGCCAGATGCGTACCGGCAGTGATGATACTCGCATAAAGATCATCCACTATAGTAGCAATTTCGGGAGTTGAACCGGCCGTAACTTTTAAGATCTTAGTTACTGTATGCTCTTTGTCACCCGGGTTGATACGCTCAGGAGAATATCCGCAGAAGAAACCTTTGGTTTCTTCCCGTGTTGAGTGTTGAGTGTTGAGTGTTGAATTATTGTCTGAAGAGATATATTTGAGGCCGGAGACTTTTTCAAGGACAGGAACACAGACCTCTTCAGTCACACCAGGATAGACCGTAGATTCGTAGATGACAATGTCACCCTCTTTCAGCACTTTTCCCACCGACTCAGAAGATTTAATAAGCGGAGTAAGGTCAGGACGGTTGGAACTGTCTATAGGTGTTGGAACCGTAACAATGTAGATATTGCAATCGGCGATATCTTCTAAGTTGCAAGAGAACTTCATGCCGTTATCGATAGCCTCTTTCATCTGAGCTTCGTCCAGTTCAAGAGTACGATCATAAGCATTATTCAGTTCATCTATACGCCACTGCGCAATGTCAAAACCTACCACCTCATACTTCTCACTGAAAGCATGCGCCAGAGGCAGACCTACGTAACCGAGTCCGATGATCGCTAATTTTGGATTTTGAATTTTGAATTTTGAATTAGTTTTACTCATTTTTTATTTCTGTCCTGCGTTGTTTTCATGATACTTAGATAAATTGACGATCCGAACAGCAAAATCAAATGATTTACCTACGGTATGATTTTCTGTTTTCATCAATCCCCCCAATTTAAAATTTAAAATTAATTTAATGATTATATCGAAAAGAGTTAAGAGCAGCTTTGCAACAATGCTATGTACTATGTGGGTAAACTTTGACATAGTCCTTTGGGACTTGTCAAGTCTCCTGTGTTAGTTTTGGCTCAATTCATAAAAGTGGTTGGTTGCTTTGACGAAGCCGTCTACTGAACCGCAGTCAAAACGTGTACCTTTAAATTTATAGGCAATGACTCTGCCCTGTTTGGCTTGTTCGAGAAGGGCATCGGTGATCTGGATCTCTCCGCCTTTTCCCGGTTTGGTCTCTCTGAGGATATCGAAGATATCCGGTGTAAGGATGTAGCGTCCGATGATCGCCATGTTGGTAGGGGCATCTTTGGGATCCGGTTTTTCCACCATGTCGGTTACCCGATAGGTATCATCCGTGCCATCTACCAGATTTCCTGCAATGATACCGTATTTGTCAGTCTGATCCATAGGGACCTCTTCGATGGCTACCACTGAACATTGGTACTTTTCATAGACTTCGATCATTTGGGATAAGATACCTTTGGCATCCGTCATTGGTAATTGTCCCCGTTCCTGAGGGATTGTCGCTTTGCTTGGATGGTTATTGGTTATTGGTAGGTTGTTGGTGCAGAGGTCATCTGCCAATACAACCGCAAAAGGTTCATTTCCTATGAGTGTTTCACCGGTGAGGATAGCATGCCCCAATCCCTTCATCTCTATTTGTCTGGTGTAAGAGAAGGTACATTGGCTGATGAGAGAACGAATCTCATCAAGAAGAGACTCCTTGGAAGCTCCCTTGATCTGATGTTCAAGCTCATAGGAGATATCGAAATGATCTTCTATGGCACGTTTACCACGACCCGTAACGATCGCCATAGTGTGGATACCCGCCTCCAGAGCTTCCTCCACGCCATACTGAATAAGCGGTTTGGTCAAGATAGGCAGCATCTCTTTGGGCGTCGCTTTGGTTGCAGGAAGGAAACGTGTCCCGTAGCCGGCAGCGGGGAATAAACATTTGTTGATCATATAAAAATCCTTTGGATCCAGTGTTAAGTATATAGCGAGAAGTAGGTAGTTTTTTATCTCATTGCTTGCTAAGTATTGATGCGATTATAGCTGAAAATCCTTTGGATCTAAAAGTGTTGAGTGTTATTACGAAAGAGCTCAAGTGCGTATGATCATTTTAACCTTTTTTCCCACGCTAAAGTGGTTTGACAGATCACTTCCAGGTCATCATACTTTGGTTCCCAGTTCATAGCATTTTTGATCTTTGTATTGTCAGAAATGAGGATAGCCGGGTCACCTGCACGTCGTTCTTTTATCTCGACAGTAAAATCAACACTGCTTACCTTTTTCATGGTATCGATCACCTCTTTGACAGAGAAACCCCGACTGTACCCTACGTTGAATACATCACTTTCATGATCTTCAAGATAATCCAATGCTTCAATATGTGCCTGTGCCAGGTCTACCACATGGATATAATCACGAATACCTGTACCGTCCGGAGTAGGATAATCCTCTCCGAAGATATACATCTTCTCACGTTTCCCCGTCGCTGCTTCTGCCGCTACTTTAATAAGAAGTGTGGCATTTTCGGTAGACTGTCCGATACGACCATCCGGATCAGATCCTGCTACGTTAAAATAGCGTAATGCTGCATATTTGAATGCGGGGTATGCACATGCCGTATCTTGAAGGATACGCTCACTCATCAGTTTACTCATACCGTAAGGGTTGATAGGCTCGGTCGGATCACTCTCTTTAAGCCCTGTTTCCAAGTTGACAAGAGCAGGGTCAGGTTCTCCATAGGTTGCAGCCGTAGAAGAGAAGATGAATTTTTTCACATCATTCTGCGTGGCACATTTTATGAGATTGGCTGTATTGGCTGTATTGTTAAGATAGTATTTGAGTGGATTTTCTACACTTTCCGGTACTACGAGAGAAGCAGCAAAATGGATAATGGCATCAAAATGATCTTCAGTCATGATCACTTCAATTTTATCGAAACAAGAAAGATCTTCCTCGATAAAATTCAGGGTTTTACTGTTTTCATTTGCAATGACGGTAAGTGCATCGATCGTTTCCTGAAATCCTGTTACAAGATTATCAAGAACAGTGATCTCATGTTCACTGTTCTCAAGCAATAATTTTACCACATGGCTACCGATATATCCTGCTCCACCTGTTACTAATATCTTCAAATTTTTTCCTCTCTATATATATATTGATTGCATTATATCGAATAAGGAGTTAGAGTTCAGAGTTGCTTGGCAACAGTGTTGAGCGTTGAGCGTTGAGTGTTGAGCATTGAGTAATGTTGAATATTGAATATTGAATGTTAAATGTTAAATGTTAAATGTTATATGTTATATGTTATATGTTATATGTTATATGTTATATGTTATATGTTATATGTTATTATGAAAACTTATCAGAGTCTTTTGATAAAGTCAAGGTGTATCATTCAGCGTTAAGCCAGAGTGGGGAGTAGGTAGTTTGACACAGTTCTTTGTACCTGTCGAGAATCTTGTATTGTATGTTACGGAAAAGCAAGAAATGAGGACCTGAAGCTCTTAATGAGGGGATCAGTAATATTTGAATTTGTGTATGATTTTTAATAAAAAGAAGTGGCTCCGGCACCAGGATTCGAACCTGGGACCAAATGATTAACAGTCATCTACTCTACCGCTGAGCTATGCCGGAACAATTGAAATATAGTGGCTCCGGATGCTGGATTCGAACCAGCGACCAAATGATTAACAGTCATCTACTCTACCGCTGAGCTAATCCGGAATAATTCACATATTTTGTGGAGTGAGATTATAGATAAAAACACCTTTAAAGTCAAGCATTTTTAAGCTTTTTTATAAAATTTTACGCCATTTGTCTCAACAGACTTTATTTTCTCTTCTTTTAAAAGATTTTTAAATCTTTGTTGACTCTTTTTATCAAACAAAGCTTCTATATCTTCCAGAGTCAGAGGACGTTTTCTCAGTGTATCCAATATCTGTTCCTCACTATAGCCGGACGCTGAAATATCTGCTTTTTTACGTGATGCAATATAGACAGGCAAGGAGCTGTCAAAAAGATGACTGATACGGAGCAATTCCTCATAACTGACAGGTTTTACATCAAAAGCAGGTGGTCTGTCTATGGTTCCTATATCTACGCGTGTGGGTTGCAGTTCAAGCAGGTAGCTGTTTAATGCTTCAATTTCACTAGGTTTATCGTTAAGCGTTTTAACTATGAGTATCTCTATGACCAATGCACCACTATAGCGTTTCTTGAATGCCAGCATACCTTTTTTAATGTTCTCTACATCAATCCCCTTATGGGAACGGTCAAGTTTTTTAAGACAGCCTTGCGTAGCACAGTCAAGTGAGAGTTTCACTTCATCAAATTTAAGCAGTGCCTCTTGCACTTTAGACTCATCTATGGTTGCAGCATTGGAGAGGATGAGTGTTTTAGTATTACCCTTGATCTTGTTTATTTCATCTATAAGTTCATTTAGATACGGATAGAGTGTAGGCTCGCCGTTTGCCGTGATGGTCAGTACATCAATATCTTTATGCTCCTGCAGCCCCTTTTTGATCGCATCAATGATCTCTTTGACACTGAGTACCTCATCCTGTTTACCCATGGTTTTAGCAGGGTCAAGCTCACAGTAAAGGCAGTCGAAGTTACACTGTTTTTTCCCGGGACTCAGGTCAACCCCCAGGGATTTACCGAATCTTCTGGAATACACAGGACCAAAAATGATATTCATTTTTGGTCCTCTATTCCAGAAGAGTGATAGTGATAGTGGATAGTGATAGTATGCAGTGATGATGATAGTGCATACTGATAGGTGTTAGAGAAATTAACTTGGGTCATCTTTTTTCTTTCTTTTTTAATGAATTTATAAGGCCATTTAACATTTTACGAACTTCATTGATCTCTTTAAAATAGATATCAAGATGATTAAAAAATCCTATATTTTGACCAATAATAAGTTGTGTTTCCAATTCTGAAGCACTTCCCAGTGATATATAAAGAAATTGTATAAACTCTTTTGTCGTATTTCTACCACTGCCTTCTGCAATATTCGAAGGAATAGAAACGGCACATCTTTTAATCTGATCAGACAAAGCATATAACTCTTCTTGAGGTAAAGATTTGACCAATCTATAAATATCTGTTACAAGATTCATAGATTTTTGCCAAACAAGCAATTCTTTATAATCCATACCCATTCCAAACCATCACTATCTACTATCACTCACCACTATCCCTCAACCATCACCATCACTATCCACTATCACTGTGCAAGAGCTTAGCTCTTTGCACTTACTCTCTGACATTCAGATACAAAGTGTATTGCATTTTCTACCGGTACATCGGGGAGGATGCCGTGTCCAAGGTTGAAGATGTGTCTTTTACCGCCCATGATGTTTTGGATCGCTTCTACGCACTCCGTGGTAGCTTCTTTGGAGTAGAGTCTGCATGGCTCCATGTTTCCCTGAAGTACATATTTGTCTCCGAGTTTCTCTTTTGCCAGAGCCATCGGTGTTCCCCAGTCTACACCGAATACATCGAAGTTTCCATATACTTTGTCTAAAAATGCAGGGATGCCTTTAGGGAACATAATGATAGGTACATCAGGGTATTTTGATTTGAGATAGTCCGCTATCTCAACCATATATTTCCAAGAGAACTCATCATATTTACCTGGTTCTATAGCTGCTGCCCATGAGTCAAAGATCTGCACGACATCAATACCTGCCTGGATCTGTTTTTCCATGTAGTATTTAACCACTTCAGTCACTTTTGCCAAGATGCTGTGTAAAAGCTCCGGGTTTGAGTACATCATCTTTTTACAAATGTTATATGTTTTCGTTCCCTGACCTTCTATCATATAAGTAGCAAGTGTCCACGGTGCACCGGTAAAACCTATAAGCGCCTTGTCATCACTTCTTGCATCAAGTTGCTCTCTTAGCAGCTCTATCGTCTCATATACGTAAGTCAATTTACTTGCTGCTTCTTCACCACCGATGAGTCTGTCCAGGTCTGCCTGTGACTCAATAGGATCATTGAACTTTGGTCCAAAACCTTTAATGAATTCCAGGTCCATTCCCATCTCATCCGGGATAACAAGGATATCTGAAAAAAGGATCGCTGCATCTACACCCACAATATCAAGTGGTTGAATGGTTACTTCTGCTGCCTTTTTCGGGTCATGGCAAAGATTAAGAAAATTCCCTGCTTCTGCTCTTACTGCCATATATTCCGGCAAATAACGCCCTGCCTGTCTCATCATCCATACAGGAGTGTATGGTGTCTCTTTACCCAGACATGCGTCTACAAATATTTTACTCATCAAGTACCTCCACACCCATAGTTTAATGGATCATGAAAGTCCGGAAGAGATAGAGTACAAGGCAGATCTTTGCAGGACTGCTAAACGCAATTCAAAAAAATCTAACGCCGTAATCTGTCACTTCCGGACTTTCCCATCGGGTGGTTTAAAAAATAGCCATTTTCGGTGTTGATCTATCTGGAAGCAGAAGAACTGCGTCTGCAAAAGATCGCCTGAAAACCGGCCATTTTTTAAATCACAGGACCCACCCGGTTATGGGTGGGGAGGGACTAGTGTTCTCCGCCTTTATGTAAAAAATAAAGAGCTATGGAAAGCCCCAAAATCGACCCTGCAAAATAGAGCATCTCCATTGCACCGTTATATTCTGTATGTAAAACTCTCTGGAAAAAACTTACTACAAGTACCATGACGATCACTTTTGCAAGTTTGTCTTTGAGTTCATCAAGAGAATGGATCTCGAGTATCTTTGATGCAGCGGAATTTTTGGCTACATCGATCTCAGAAATAAAAAGTTCATACAATCCAAAACCAAAAATAAACAATACAATTGCCATGAGATAGAGATCAACAGCCCCTATGAGTCCACTGACTATCTCTTCATGGAAATGTTCAGGATGAAGATGATTCACATAGACATTAAAGACTTCTGTTACTACACTCCATACATCAACACTTGCTACAATAAAAAGGGAAATCCCTCCCAGCATACTGAAAATCACGGCTAAAAGTACGAAAAATCTTGTGCTCCATAAAGCACGCTCAAATACGTTTTCTAAAAATTTCAAATTTTAATCCTTACTGTTTACTCTTCCAGCTTTATCCACTTTTGTGCAATTCTCACTGCATTGGTCGCAGCTCCTACTCTTATCTGGTCTGCCACACCCCAAAGGTGTAAAATATTGTTCGCATACAGATCTTTACGTATACGCCCGACATAGGTCTCATCTGTATCGGTAGCGATGATAGGCATAGGGTATTCGTTTTTAGACATATCGTCGATCACGGTTACATTTTCAAATGCTTCCAATGCTTCTCTTGCCTCTTGCACACTGACATCCACATTCTCACCAAAAGTGATCGTGATAGACTCTGAATGGCTTCTGAGTACAGGCACACGTACACAGGTTGCAGAAACAGCAAAGTCAGAATGCATGATCTTGTTGGTCTCATTGACCATTTTCATCTCTTCTTTTGTATATCCGTTCTCTTGCGGTGTATCGATATGAGGAATGACATTGAGTGCGATCTGATGTGTAAAAGCTTCCACTTTTGCCTCATCCAATTTAAAGTTAAAGAAAGCCTGCATCTGCAGGACAAGCTCTTCCATCCCTTTTTTACCTGCACCGCTTACAGCCTGATACGTACTTACATCGACTCTTTTAATACCATAAAGGTCATCCAAAGGTTTAAGAAGCTGTACCATCTGAATGGTAGAACAGTTAGGGTTCGCGATGATCCCTGTATCTTCCCAGAGTTCGATATCTTCAGGGTTGACTTCAGGTACCACCAAAGGTACTTTCGGATCCATTCTGAAGTGGGATGTGTTGTCTATGACCACTGCCCCTGCCTCTACTGCATATTTCGCGAATTGCGCAGAAATACTTCCGCCTGCAGAGAAGAAAGCGATATCTATGTCTCTACCGTCAAATACTGCTTCTGTCAGCTCTTCTATCTTGTAACTTTTGCCTTGACACTCTATCTCCTCACCCACTGATCTTGCACTTGCAAGCGGTAAGATAGTCGCTATCGGAAACTCAACTTCTTCCAAAACTCTAAAAAGCTCTTCACCAACGGCACCGGAGGCCCCCACTACTGCTACATTATATTTTTTATGACTCGGCATTTCGTGCCTCCCTATACTGAAATTTATTTCTTGTCACGTTATTCTAATCCTAACATCTTGTTGTTATCTGTTTTTTCTTCTGTACTTGCTTCACTCTCAGTGTTTACATCTACAGGTTTCTCTTCTTTTTGACATTTTGCTATACTTACAACAGTGTCCTTCTTCTCTACGGAGACTACTTTGACACCTGAAGTATTTCTTCCTGCTTTACGGATGGTTTCCATATCAACACGTATCATTTTACCGACACTTGTTAAACACATCAAATCTTTGTCTTCTTCAACGAACACTACGCCTACCACATCACCTGTTTTAGGTGTAAGTTTCATAGAGATGACTCCCTTGCCTGCACGGTTCTGTTCACGATACTCACTGGCATTGGTACGTTTGCCGAGACCTTTTTCACTTAGCATAAGGATTTCGTCTTCTTCATTCTCTATGGTCGTTGCACCGCATACATAGTCACCCTCTATCTTGAACTTGATAGCCGTAACACCACGTGCTACACGTCCTATCTCTCTTGCATCTTCGACTTTAAATCTGATACAGAGACCTTTTTTCGTTGCAACAAAGAGCCATTTTGTATCCGGTTTGACGATCTTCGCTTCTACAAGTGCATCATCTTCATCCAGGTTGATCGCTCTGACACCGTTACTTCTGATATTTGAGTATTCAGAGAGGTTGGTTCTTTTTACAATACCGTTTTGAGTAAAGAATACCAGTCCTTTGTCCTCGGAGAAGTCAGTTGTCGGAATGATCGCCATGATCTTCTCATCCTTCTGAAGATTAATGAGATTCACTACTGCCTTGCCTTTTGCTGTACGGGACCCTTCCGGAATACGATAGACTTTGAGCCAGTAGAGTTGTCCTCTGTCTGTCACGAACATGAGTGTATCATGGGTATTGGACGTAAAGAAGCTCTCTATGAAGTCATCATCATACGTGGTAACCGCTGTTTTGCCTTTACCGCCACGGTGTTGTTTTTCATACTGCTTCACCGGTACACGCTTAATATATCCGCGATGTGTAATAGTGACAACCATCGGCTCATTTGGAATAAGATCTTCAATATCGATGTCATCATAGTCATCTACGATCTCTGTACGACGAGGTGTTTTGTACTTTTCGCCTATCTCAATAAGCTCTTCGCGAATGATAAGATTGATCTTCTCTTCACTTTTCAAAATACCTTCAAGGTATGCGATCGTTTTAAGAAGCTCAGCCAACTCATTTTCGATCTTTTCTATCTCAAGTCCTGTAAGACGTCTAAGTCTCATTTCCAGGATCGCTTTTGCCTGGATCTCTGAGAGTTTGAAACGGGACATGAGGTTCTCTCTGGCTTCCGTATCATCAGCAGAAGCACGGATGATCCTAATGACCTCATCGATGTTATCTACAGCAATTTTGAGACCTTCCAGGATGTGTGCTCTTGCTCTTGCTTTCTCAAGATCAAAGATGGTTCTTCTGATGATCACGGTTTTTCTGTGGTTCAAGAAGAGGTCAAAAAGCTCCATAAGGTTAAAGACTTTTGGCTCTTTGTTAGCAATGGCAAGCATGATAATACCAAAGGTCACCTGCATCTGTGTACTTTTGAAAAGGTTATTGAGTACGATCTCGCTCATCGCATCACGTTTCAGCTCCATGACCACACGGATACCTTCTCTGTCCGACTCGTCACGTATCTCTGAGATCCCCTCTATGTGTTTATCACGTACGAGTTGTGCAATATTTTCTATGAGTCTTGATTTGTTTACCTGATAAGGAAGCTCATCGATAACAATCACGTCTTTGGAACCTTTTTGTTCTATATGCGTCTTTGCACGCACTTTGATACGTCCGCGTCCTGTGCTGTAGGCATCAGTAATACCTTTACGCCCGAAGATGATACCACCTGTCGGGAAGTCCGGACCTTGCACTTTACCCATCATATCTTCTATCGTTGACTCCGGATTGTCTATGCGCAGTACAAGTGCATCGATAAGTTCATCCAGACGGTGAGGAGGAATGTTTGTTGCCATACCTACAGCAATACCCGAAGAACCATTAAGAAGCAGGTTCGGTACGCGTGAAGGAAGTACATCCGGCTCACTCATACTGTCATCATAGTTCGGTACAAAATCCACAGTGTCTTTTTCCAGATCAAACAGAAGCTCTTCTGCTATCTTTGTCATGCGTGCTTCGGTATATCTCATCGCAGCAGCATTGTCTCCGTCGACAGAACCGAAGTTCCCCTGCCCATCTACAAGTGGTGCCTGCATAGAGAAGTCCTGTGCCATACGCACAAGTGCATCATAGACCGAGTTATCCCCATGCGGGTGATACTTACCGATCACATCCCCGACGATACGTGCAGATTTTTTGTACGGACTTCTATGTGACAGATGAAGATCGTTCATCGCATAGAGTATTCTTCTGTGTACAGGTTTAAGTCCATCGCGGGCATCAGGCAATGCCCTACCGATGATAACAGACATAGAGTAATCAAGATAACTTCCTCTGATACTATCTTCTATCAGTACCTCTTCAACATTTTGATTCTCTTCAAACAGGTCCTTCATGTGACTCCCTCTAAACTAAAAAATTGTATTTATTATATCCAAGAACTCTTAATTACAAGCCCCTAAAAGCGCTTAAATCGTTTGCCAGGTATCTTAAAATGGAATTAACGCATTTTTAACAGAATTTTAACTATAATCTTTCAACTATATTAAAAAGGACACGACGTGCCAATAGAACAGATAAAAGATATTGTAGATTATGGGATCATAGGATTGCTTCTTTTCTTAAGTTTCATCACTTTTGCATTTGCCATAGAGAGAGTACTCTTTTATCGTGGTATCAAACTTACAGACTACCGTAATAAAACTGCCCTGGAACTTGATATTTCAAAACGTTTGGCAACCATCGCATCTATCGGCTCAAATGCCCCTTATATCGGACTGCTTGGTACCGTGCTTGCTATCATCCTTACTTTTTACATCATTGGGGATCAGCAAGACACCATCAATCCCGGTGAGATCATGAAACACTTGGCCCTCGCACTGAAAGCCACAGCAGCCGGACTCGTTGTAGCGATCCCTGCTACAGTCATTTACAATGCACTGCTTACGAAAGTAGATACCATACTGGCACAGTGGGAAATAGCCCAAGATGAAAGAAATGCATGAGACGTGAACGCTTTGACAAGATGAATGTTGTACCATTCATCGATATCGTATTGGTCCTGCTGGTCATTGTACTTGCAACGGCCACCTTTGTCACAAATCAAACCATTAAAGTGGATCTGCCCTCTGCCAGTTCCAAAAAAAATGAAGAGAAAAAAAGCATACACATTGCCATAGACAAAGAGGGAAAATACTTTTACGACAAAGAAGCATTAAGCCTTGACCTCATCAAAGAGAAACTGATGAAACTCGATCCTAAAAAAGATCTTATTTCTCTGCATATGGATAAAAAGGGGGAGTTCCAGTATTTCGTGGATATCATAGACATTCTTAAAACCAAAGGGTTTGAGAATATTTCTATTATTACTAAAAAATAATCTTTTTTTGTAGGGTCGATAAAATTGACCAATGATTATTTTTATTTATTGATATTTCCTCTTCTCTTCATTGAGGCATTGTTTCTCTCATCATTTTTTTAAAAAAAACGAAGCAAAAAATCGACACCACTCTCAAATCGCTTCGCTTACAAGGGTGTTCATCGTGTCAAAGCGCACGTTGTGCGATTAATGGAATGATGATATTTTATTGTTCTATCATCATTTCGTACGGGCGTTTCAGCTGTTCTGTGAGTTGATGCATACTTACTGAACGTCCTTCTCTGGCAAATTCTCTGCCATCCATAAAGACGATCATCGTCGGTACGGAAAAGACCTGGAAGTGTGCTGATATCTCCGGGTTTTCATGTGCATCCAGGTAGATCTGTCTGAGCTGGGGGAAATGTGTATCGAACACCTCTTTGAACTTGGGTCTGAGTGCATGGCACACATTGCAGTTCTCTCCGGAGAAGTAGAGTAAAACTCCTACTTCTGTTCTTATAGTATTTTGCAGTTCTGCCAGGGTCATTTATTTCCTTAGTTTTATAATGTGATGAAGAGTGAACAGCGTTTGAACTCTTCCGATCCGAAAGTAGACATGAGTCTTTCATGGTCCAGCTTCACATAGCGTTGTACTTTTCGGTAGAGTACTTTTACATCATCTCTGTATGAGATCGCATAAAATTCATTTTCAAGCCTTTCTATATCCAGCAGATTCGCTTTACAGCGACTGCGCTCAATACGGTTGAGAACCAGTGCATCCTTCTCCTGCTGAAGTCTCCTCTTGATATGATGTACACGATGAAAAAAATGTTTCAATTCATTTTCCAGATCATAGTTCGAGCGCATGCCGATATGGGTAAGATAATACATACCTGACTCCTTTCGTACAATTATACTATTATAAAATGACTTTACTTAAATAAACTTACTACGAAGAACAACTCAACTTCTTATTTTTAAAGGCATCAGGTGTAGCCCCTGCCCACCTTTCAAAGGCTTCATGTTCTGCATACGGGTCTTGGGCTATTTGAAAGAGGCCGTCTACCATAGTAAAGTCACCTTTATCCGCAGCATCTATAGCTTCCTGGAGTATGTAGTTTTTTAAGACGTACTTTGGATTGGTTTTTAGCATCTTCTCCTGTCTCTCTCGCGTACCGGAGCTATTTTCTTCTAAACGTTTATCATAGCTGTCCAACCAGTCATTCATAGGTTGATGATAGAGTCCAAGTTTTAAAAGCGCTCTTCTCTCACCGTCATAGTGACTCAGAGTTCTAAAAAAGAGCGTATAGTCTACCGTAAGCCCTTGCAGCATTCCCAGTAAATGTTTAAAGAATTCGAGATCACCATCCTGAAGTTTGTCCAAGCCTAGTTTTTGACCCATGAGATAGAGATAACGCTCTGTATAAAGTCTACCATAGTGTCCAAGTACCTTTTCCATCTTCTCTATGTTCACAAGCGGTGAAAGTGCTTGCATGAGGGCACGGAGATTCCACTCTCCTATGCCGGGTTGGTTTCCGAAGCTGTAGCGTCCGTGCTGGTCTGTGTGGTTACAGATATACTGAAAATCGTAGTCATCCAGGAAGGCATACGGACCGTAGTCTATAGTAAGTCCTGCAATGGACATATTGTCAGTATTCATTACCCCGTGATTAAACCCTACTGCCTGCCACTCTGCCATAAGCCTGGCTGTCTTGCCTACTACCTCTGTAAAAAAATGCAAATATTTGTTTGATTCATCTGCCAAATGCGGGTAAGACTCTGCTATGGCGTAGTCAGCCAATGCCTCCAACTCTTTATATTTCTTTTTATGTGCAAAGTACTCAAAGGTACCGAAACGTATCCATGAAGGAGAGACACGAAGTGCAATGGCACCCTTCTCCCAATCCTCTCTGATGACCTGTTGTTCTGAACCTATCAGTGCCAACGCCCTTGTCGTCTCAATACCCAATCCATACATCGCTTCACTCATAAGGTATTCACGGATGGATGAACGCAGTACTGCACGCCCGTCACCGGAACGTGAGTAATGTGTCTGCCCTGCTCCTTTGAGCTGCAGGTGCAAGTTCTTGACCGTACCAATGTTGATGGCTCTTCCGTCACCAAGCCTTGGTACAAAATGTCCAAACTGGTGTCCTGCATAACACATAGCAAAAGGATCGCTTCCCTCCAGCGCTAAAGCACCATTGATAAACTCCACAAAGGCATCCGTTTTCAGTTCATCACTGTCTATGTCAAGCATCTTGGCCACATCTTCATTTGCATGGATAAGATAGGTTCTTTTCAATGGTGTAGGCTTTACTCTCGTATGGCACTCTTCCGGAAGATTCAAATAAGGATTGGTCAGTTTCATTTCATTTAGTTTCATATCTGCATACTACCTACCCAAACTTTAAAGTGACTTAGGAGTATAATAACGCCAATGATTATATAATATATGAAGGAAACAAGTATGGGTAGAGCGTTTGAATACCGTAAAGCAGCAAAAATGAAAAGATGGGGGACCATGTCAAGGGTCTTCCCCAAATTAGGTAAGATCATCACTATGGCAGCCAAAGAAGGCGGTCAAGATCCGGATATGAACCCTAAACTTCGTACTGCTATACTAAATGCCAAAGCACAAAATATGCCTAAAGACAACATCGATGCAGCGATCAAAAGAGCTTCTGCCAAAGATGCTGCAGACATCAAAGAACTGACTTATGATGTAAAAGCACATCATGGTGTACAGATGATCGTCGAATGTGCAACGGACAACAACACAAGAACCGTTGCCAATGTGAAAGCCATCCTTACCAGAAACGGCGGAGAGATGCTTACTTCAGGTTCACTCAACTTTATGTTCACCAAAAAATCTGTTTTTGTTTTTGATAAAACAGAAGATATGGACATTGAAGAACTTGAACTTGATCTCATCGACTATGGTCTTGAAGAGATAGAGGAAGATGTAGAACCGCAGGAGAATGGGGATGACAAAGCCATCGTAAGAATTTACGGTGAATTCACTTCATTCGGTGAACTCACAAAAGCACTGGAAGATAAAGGTATCGAGATCAAAAGTGCCAAGATAGAATACATTGCCAATACACCTGTGGAACTTACAGATGAACAAATGGAAGAGATAGACGTGCTCATCGACAAACTTGAAGATGATGAGGATGTACAGAACGTTTATACAAACATTAGCTAGATCCAAACTCCTCCTTGTTCCCATCATGCCGATGGGAATGATTACCTCAATCACGATAATGTCATATACATTACATTCATTCACTGTAGAGGCATCTCTTGTGGTTGCCCTTGTATTGCATGCATGTTTCTGCCGTTCATGGGTACCAGCAAGGGGCACCCTTACAGTTCATGGGTACCCGCAAGGGGCACCCCTACAATGGTATACACTTGTTTTCTTGTTATTTAAACAGCATTGGCTATACTGACCGAAATATGAATTCCCAAGCTGGAGAGACTGTGAAAGAACTAGGTACCTCGGAAGTGAAGGCTTCAGCCTCACCCAAATATTTGCATATTTTTAGGTTATTTTGACAGAAAAAGCAATATTTTCCATTAAATACAAACTTTTTTAGGCAAAAAAGCTTTTTGGTGGGACTGAAGTCTCCACTTCCATGGGTTCTTTCACAGTCTCTGGAGCTTAGTAACTAAAAAAAGAGTCAATGAATAGATATCATACTGTTTTTGTATGCAGTTTGTGTAGATTTTTCTCTATTTCTGAACGCTCAGCTCTTAACGCTGAACGCTAAAGTGCAAAGCACTTTTTAATGTCCGTACTGCTCCACGAACGCTTCGTAGTCACCTTCAAAATCAATGACTGTTCCATCTTCATTCAGTTTAATGATACGATTTGCAAATGCGTCTATGAGTTCTCTATCGTGAGTCACACAGATGGCACCCCCGCCATAGTTGTGAAGTGCTTCACCTAAAGCGACAATGGCTTCAAGGTCAAGGTGGTTGTCCGGCTCATCAAGAACTAAGAAGTTTGCTGCATCCATCATCATCTTTGAGAGCATGACACGGTGTTTTTCTCCACCTGAACAGGCATCCACCTTCTTCTTTTGCTCTTCGCCGGAGAAAAGCATACGACCAAGCGTTTTACGAATATCATCAATATGCCATTTAGGATCGAATCCCTGTATCCACTGAGGCAACTCTATATCACCTGTAACAATATCGGTAGTGTTTTGAGGAAAGTAGCTTGTCGTGACTGTCTGTCCCCAGTTGAACTTACCACTGTCAGCTTCTACTTTACCCATAAGAATTTCAAGCAGCGTACTTTTTCCTACACCGTTTGAACCGATAAGGGCTATCTTGTCATCTTTGTTCACTTTAAAGCTAAGGTTTTCAAATACTGTTTCACCATCATAACTTTTAGAAAGGTCTATGACTTCAAGTACCTCATTACCAATGTCTCTATGTGGTTTGAACATAATGGACGGGTCACGTCTGCTGGAGAGTTTGATCGCCTGTACATCCAATTTATCTAATTGTTTTTGACGGCTTGTTGCCTGTTTTGCCTTGGAAGCATTCGCAGAGAATCTTGCGATGAACTTTTCAAGTTCTTCTTTTTCTTTCAGTGCCTTGCTTCTGTCTGTTTCTGCCTGTTTGGCTATGAGGTTCGCTGCGATGTACCACTCATCATAGTTACCGGTGAACTCACGGATCGTCTGGAAGTCAAGGTCAAGGATGTGCGTTACCACACCGTTAAGGAAGTGTCTGTCGTGGGAGATAACGATCATCGTACCCTCATGGCGCTTAAGCTCATTTTCCAACCAACCGATAGTCTCGATGTCAAGGTTGTTCGTAGGCTCATCGAGCAGAAGAACATCCGGCTTCAGGAAAAGCACCTGTGCAAGCAGGATCTTGAACTTGTCACCGCCCGTAAGGGAACTCATAAGATCATTATGCTGGCTTGCCGGGAAACCCAGTGTTTCAAGCAGTTTTTCTATCTTTACTTCACTCTCATACGTCGGGTCTTCATCTGCACAGATCATTTCCAATTCTGCCAGACGGTTGTTGACCTCATCACTCTCAAAGTCACCCTCCATATAGAGTTTCTCTTTCTCTTTTTGTGCATCGAACAATTTTTTGTTACCGTAAAGTACCGCATCTTTCAGTGTAAAATCTTCAAAAGCATACTGGTTCTGTCCCAACATACCTAACTTCAAACCCGGCTGCAGTTGTATTTCACCATCAGTTGGTTCTATCTCTCCGGCAAGAATTTTCATCAGAGTTGACTTCCCTGCTCCATTGGCACCAATGAGCCCATAGCGTTTACCTACATCCAAAGTGAGGTTTATTTTATCGAAAAGAACTCTCTTTCCGTAACGTTGTGTTAAATTTACTGTACTAAGCAAGTGTTATCCTTTTAGAGGAGTCAGGCACACAAACGATACATTGCTATGCAACATACCATTTGATACCAGACCTCTATCATAAATTATTAATGCGATTTTACCCAAAAAAATCCATAGATTTCTTGAAATAAATATAATGCTTGTGTTTAGTGGTGGTTTCTAAAATTTGAATAGCACTTTTTGTGTATCGATGATTTTATAAAGTACCAATGAATACAATGATCATATTTAGTTCTGAAAGTGGAAATATTCCCATATAATATATATAGCCACTAAATACCCAAACCTTTGACGAAATAATTAATTATTTTCAGTATCCATTAAGAGAGTTTTATTCATACTTCACAATGATTTCACCTTTCAAGGATTTTTTATGGAAAGAAGAGACTTTTTCAAAAAAGCAATTGCTGTTGCCGGGTCGGCTGCCATAGGAGGCACAGCTGCAGAAGCCGGAGAAACTGTACATCCCGTGGATAACAGAAAAGTCTCGGATATTGCATTTCCCCAGAAGCGGCCGCTTATCACCTATTCGGACAGGCCGCCTTTACTGGAGACCCCGAGAGAAGTATTCACTTCGGCACTGACCCCGAATGATCTCTTTTTTGTACGCTGGCATATGCCGATGATACCAACATACATCAATCCGAGAACCTTCTTTATAAACATAAACGGACTGGTAGAGAATGAGATCAAGATCTCACTAGAAGAACTTAAAACAGCATTTGAGCAAGTAGAGTTGACCGCGGTTCTTCAGTGTGGAGGAAACAGCCGAACTGCTTTTAAGCCAACCGCAAGCGGCATACAATGGGGAGTTGGAGCTATGGGTTGCGCCAGATGGAAAGGTGTCAGACTGAAAGATGTACTTAAAAAAGCCGGACTCAAGAACGAAGCTGCATGGATAAGCTTCAATGGAGAAGATAAAGCCGTATATAATGAGACAGCCAACTTTGTACGTGAACTCAAACTTGAAGATCTCAATGATGATATCATCCTTGCTTATGAGATGAACGGTGAAGAGCTGCCTTATCTCAATGGTTATCCGTTAAGACTCATCATCCCAGGTTTATACTCGGACAGTTGGATCAAGATGATCTCAAATATCACTGTTACAAAAGAGAAACAAAAACTGCATTTCATGGATCACGCGTACCGTGTACCGGATAATGAATGTGAATGCGAAACACCGGAAAATTTAGTTCAGAAAACCAAACCTATAGAGGAGATGAATGTAAACTCCATTATAGGTTATCCTTCTACAGGTTCAAAAGTAAGAAATGCTTCTGACTTAATTGTAAGAGGTGTTGCATTTGACGGAGGTCATGGTATCAAAAAAGTACAGATCTCCATAGATGGCGGAAAGATCTGGGAAGATGCACGTCTTGACGATGGCACTCAAGGCAGATATGCATACAGATCCTTCACCTATACATTCAAACCAAAAAAGAGTGGTAAACTGACCATTATGTGTAAAGCAACGAATGAAAAAGGAGAAGAGCAGCCTTTTGCAAAAGATATCAAATGGAATCACGGCGGATACAAATACAACGGCATCGATGAAGTTACGATAGAGGTGGTGTAGTGATGACAAGTCTTACAAAATCAATACTGATACTGCTTTTTATGAGCACAACACTCTTTGCAGAGTCCGATAGCGGTATCACCATTCCATACGTAGATTTCCCGATGAAAGAGGGAAAAGGGATGTACTCCACCAAAGGTAAGTGTAACATGTGCCACTCTTTTGGTTATGTCATCAATCAGGGACTACAGTCTAAAAAGTTCTGGAGAGAGAAGGTCATCAAAATGATCGTTATCTTTAAAGCCCCGATCAAAAGTGAAGAAGATATAGAGACTGTGACCAATTATCTGTTTGAGCATTACGGGAATGGAGAGTTGGAATAACCCGCAGGGGGCAAAGCATGCCTTGCCTTTACCCGTCTAAAAGGTCAATAATATTTTCTATCGGCCGCCCGATAGCCGCTTTTCCGTCTTTTATGACGATCGGTCTCTCTATGAGCTTTGGATTTTCCGCCATTGCTTCAATGAGTTTCTCCTCATCTTCCACCTCTTTGAGTCCAAGTTCTTTGTAAACATCTTCTTTTGTTCTCATAAGCTCCCGTGCAGAGAGTCCAAGCATTTTCAGGACTTCTCTGATCTCCTCTTTTGTCGGAGGTGTTTCAAGATACTTGACCACTTCAGCCTCAACACCCTTCTCTTCCAGCAGTGCCATTGAATTTCTTGATTTGCTGCATCTCGGGTTATGCCATATGGTTACATTTGCCATAGTTATGATCCTTCATGATGTAATTTGACTATTTTTTTGTCTACTCCGAAGATGATATCCTCATCTTTTCCGTCATATTCTATATTGGAAAGCAGATATCTTACCGCGTTGAGCCTTGCCCTTTTCTTATCGTTGGCATCCAGTTCGCACCATGGGGCATGTGCCGTACCCGAAAGCTCGAACATCTTGTCCCTCAGTATTTCATATTGCGGGTATGCTTCATGGGATTTGTAATCAAGGGCAGAGAGTTTCCAGCTTTTAAGCGGATTCTCTTCTCTGTCTTTGATACGGTTCGCCTGTGTTTCATAGCTGATATTAAGATAGAATTTGAAGAAGAGTACCCCGTCATCCACAAGCATCTCCTCCAGACCGTTCACCTGCTTGTAAAAATGCTCATGCTGCGCCTGTGTACAAAAACCGAATACTTGTTCAATGCCGGCTCTGTTGTACCATGACCTGTCAAAAAAGACGATCTCTCCAGCATTGGGTATTTGTTTAAGATGACGTTGAAAATACCACTGTCCCAACTCTTTGGAGTTTGGTTTAGGCAGAGCTACAGCACGTGCTTCTCTGGGATTCAGATAATTATTAAACTCTTTGATGGTCGAACTCTTTCCTGCTGTATCCATCCCTTCAAAAATAACCAAAACTCTTTTGTTGTTATCTATGACCCATTTTTGAAGTTTTACCAGTTCATACTGGAGTCTTAAAGACTCTTTCTCATAAAACCCGTGTTCTATATTTCCATTTTTTTTAAAGACTTTTGAAGCCTTCTGTGTATACTCCGGAAGTATGTTACTGTAAACAATGCGTTGCGGTCTATTCGTGTACATCATTGATTGAATTCCTTAGGGATCTTCTTACTTGTCTGAGCACCAAGCTCTTTGAGTTGCTGTACCTGTCTCACCAAGTTTCCTTTTCCGTCACTGAGTTTGTTCTTGGCGGCAGAAAAACTTCCCTGGATCGCATCTATCTGTTTGGATATCTTCATCAGGTCTTCGGAAAAACCGACGAATTTGTCATACATCGCCCCTGCCCTTCGGGCTATCTCCTGGGCATTCTGATTTTGACGTTCATACTTCCATACATTCTCCACTGCACGCATGGCTACAAGCAGTGTGGTCGGTCCTACCAGAAGTATCTTCTTTTTAAAGGCATTATCATAGATACTGCTGTCATGTTCCAACGCTACTGCCAGTGCTCCTTCTATAGGCATGAACATAAAGATGAAGTCTAATGTATTGACCTCTTTGAGTCGTTCATAATTTTTACGTGAGAGTCCCTCTACATGTAACCTGATCGAGTCTAAGTGTGAGGCTAAGTGCTCTGCTTTGTTGATTTCATTTTCTGCATTTACAAAACGCTCATACGCCAAAAGTGAAGTCTTCGCATCGATAATAAGATCTCTGTTATCAGGAAGATGTACAATGACATCCGGTCGCAGTATTTCATTGTCATCTGTACGAAGGCTCACTTCTCTTTCAAACTCATAGCCTTTTCGAAGACCTGAAGCTTCCAGTACATGTTCAAGTACCATTTCACCCCAAACACCCTGTTGTTTATTTTTACCTTTGAGTGCATTGGTAAGGTTGATAGCATCTTTGCTTATCTTTTCGTTGAGTTCTTTGAGTGAATTTATCTCATTTTTAAGAATAGCTCTGTCCTGACTCTCACTGTTATACGTGTCTGCCACCTGCTTTTTAAACTCTGTGATCTGTGTTTGGAGCGGCTTGATCATACTGTCCAGGTTTTGTTTGGAAAATTCTGCAAATTTTCGTGAATTCCCTTCAAAGATCTGTTTTGCCAACTGTTCAAACTCATTTTTGAGCTCTTTTCTATGCTCCTGCATCATTTCAAGCCGATTGGCAGCATGTCTGGATTCTGTCTCCAGCTTGGTAAGCAATCGCGCATTGTTAATACGGTATTTACTGTTATCTTCCACCAGAAGTTCATGACGTTCCTGCAGTAACTTGTGCTCAGTAAGCAGCTTTGCATACAAAGACTCTATGTTCTCAAATTTTGCCTTAAGTTCGCTCTGCTCTTTTTCCAATGCATTGTATTGATTCTGCGATTTGAGAAGCAACTCTTTTGTGGCATTTAACTGCTCTTTGATCTCGGCAAACTGCTGCAACTCCTGTTCATTGCCTGCATTTTTTATTTGGACAGCCTGTAACTCTTTTTCAAGCATCTCTATCTTGATATCCTTCTCTTTGACCAACTCTTTAAAATCCCACAATGCATCACTCTGTGATCTGACTTTGGTCGAGAAGATCACAACAATAAGCACGATCACCAATAAAACAACCAGTGCCATACCGGCTATCAGCATCAGGGTTGAGTCATTTTGGATTTTTAAAAGTAATTCCTGCATCATTAACCTCTTATAACATCATAGTTTTCAGGGTAGTTGCACTTCATGCTTTCAGGCTTTAATTTCCCTTTTCCATATTTCATTTTATCAAATATGATAAGCACAGTATTTTCCAGATCATCATAATATGCAACTCTTGACAAACGTCCTTTTCTATCTATCTGCAGCGTATATTCCCTACCCTCATATTTTGCGATAAAAACAGTTTTTTTGTCTTTAAACGGCTTCGCCTTTTTTAAAATAGCAGGTAAGTTAAAGGCTTTGTTGATCAGATAGAAGGAGACCTGTTCAAGATCATGATCAACTACCAGCAATTCAAACCCATCTGTACATACTTCTTTCTTCGTAGGTTTAAGATACTCCCATTTCAATAAATTTCTATCTGAAAAACGTACTTTTCCGCTATAGGTTATGCTCTTTTTCTTTGCATTTGTGATCTTTTGTATAAAATCCGCTTGAAAATTCTCCGGAAGTACAATCGGTGTTGCAAACAGTGTTGAAACCGATAATAATCCTATCCATAATAATCTCATAAATATTCCTTTTAATTGAGTAGAAATATACCAAAATATCACTTGGTATGGGGTAATTTATATGCCATATTGCCATAAAATTGTATAGTAACTGTGATAATGCAAGAATGTATTGATGCTAACGATTTATTAATCAGTTTTTAGATAAAATAATCCCAATTTATATAAGGCAAGATAAACCATGATTAAAAGCGTACTCAAAATTTTTGGCACACAGAATGACAAAATCGTAAAAAACTATCTCAAAAAAGTAAAGCATATCAATGTACTTGAACCTACCTATGAGAAAATGAGTGATGAAGAGCTTCAAGCAGCATTCTCTACTTTAAAAGAGAGTGTACTCAACGGGGAGAAAAGCCTGGATGATGTACTTTATGACTCTTTTGCAATCACACGGGAAGCAAGTAAACGTGTCCTTGGTTTAAGGCACTACGATGTACAGATGGTAGGGGGTATGGTACTCAATGACGGCAACATTGCAGAGATGAAAACAGGTGAAGGTAAAACACTTGTTGCCACACTTGCTGTTGTGCTCAATGCGATGACAGGGAAAGGCGTACATGTTGTTACTGTCAATGATTACCTTGCAAAAAGAGATTCCGATGAAATGGGCGTTCTCTATAAGTTCCTCGGCTACAGTGTCGGTTGTATCACTGCGGACGTGTATGATGAAACGGATAGAAAAATGCAGTATGCTGCAGATATCACTTACGGTACCAACAACGAGTATGGTTTTGACTACCTTCGTGACAATATGAAAGTACGTGCCGAAGAGAAAGTACAAAGAGAACATCATTATGCCATCGTGGATGAAGTGGATTCCATCCTTATTGATGAAGCCAGAACACCACTGATCATCTCCGGTCCGACACAAAGAGACCAAAACCACTATGCAAAAGCCGATGAAATAGCGAAACAGATGGAGCGTGGTGAGAAGATAGAGACCAAAGCAGGCGAACCTGAACAGACTACCGGTGACTTCATCGTAGACGAGAAGAACAGGACCATTATTATGACAGAACAGGGGCTTCAAAAAGCACAGGACCTCTTTGAAGTGGAAAACCTCTACAATCTTGAGAATGCAGCACTCTCTCATCATCTGGACCAGGCACTTAAAGCACACTATATCTTTGAAAAAGATGTAGATTATGTCGTACAGAACAATGAGATCATCATCGTAGATGAGTTTACCGGAAGACTCTCTGAAGGACGCAGATATTCAGAAGGACTGCATCAGGCACTTGAAGCCAAAGAGGGTGTAGAGATACAGGAAGAGTCTCAAACACTTGCTGAGATCACTTACCAAAACTACTTTAGGTTGTACGAAAAACTTGCAGGTATGACAGGTACAGCACAAACAGAGGCTACAGAGTTTGCACAGATCTACAACCTGGATGTCATCTCCATTCCTACCAATGTACCTATCTCACGTATCGATAGAAATGACCTTATTTACAATACTGAACGTGAAAAACTGGATGCAGTGGTACGAAAAGTCAAAGAATATCATGCCAAAGGGCAGCCCGTACTTATCGGTACCGCATCCATAGAAAAATCAGAGATGATCCATGAGAGACTGAAAAAAGAGAAGATCCCTCATAATATTCTTAATGCGAAAAACCATGCACAGGAAGCAGAGATCATCATCAATGCCGGACAAAAAGGTGCAGTAACTGTTGCTACCAATATGGCAGGCCGTGGTGTTGATATCAAAATCGATGATGAAGTCAGAAGTCTGGGCGGATTGGCTATCCTTGGTACGGAAAGACATGAGAGCCGTCGTATAGACAATCAGCTTAGAGGGCGTTCAGGACGTCAGGGGGACCCGGGTGAAAGCCAATTCTTCCTAAGCCTTGATGACAACCTCCTTCGTATTTTTGGCGGAGATAAGATCAGAAACATCATGAACAAACTCGGTGTTGAAGAGGGAGAGTACATTGACTCCAAGATCGTTACAAGATCTGTTGAAAAAGCACAGAAAAAAGTGGAAAATCAACACTATGAATCAAGAAAACATATCCTGGAATATGATGATGTAGCCAACCATCAGAGAAAAGCTATCTATGCATTCAGAAATCAGCTTCTTGACCCTGAATTTGACATTGCAGCCAAGATCAAAGAGAACCGTGCAGAGTATATTGCGCATCTCTTGGCAGAAGCTGAGATCTATGAGGGGATGCCCAAAGAGGACTTCAATGTTGAAAAGCTTGCAGCACTCATCAAAGAGGAGCTTCATATAGAAGTAGATCATCAACACTTTGTAGACAAAGAAGTGGAAGAGTTGACTTCTATGATCACTGAAATGATGGAAAACCTTTATGAAGAGAAAATGTCTCAGATCGACCCGGAGCAGAGACAAGAGATAGAACGCATCCTTTACCTTCAAGTACTTGACCCTCAGTGGAGAGACCACCTTTATGAGATGGATGTACTTAAGACAGGTATCGGTCTTAGAGGCTACAATCAAAAAGATCCGCTCACAGAGTACAAGCAAGACAGCTTTAAGCTCTTTACTGACCTTGTGCAACGCATCAAATATGAAGCGGTAAAAGTACTCCAACTCGTTCAGTTTGACTTTACCTCTCCGGAAGAAGAGGAAGCGGCTGTTGAGCAGATCAGAGAAGAGTTGGAGAGTGAAGTAGCAGATGCCACGCTCAACCAATCTTTTGAAGAGGGTGTAATAGCAGAGGACTCTTCCTCTCTTAAACCGATCACCGGGACCAAAAAACCTAAAAGAAATGAACCTTGTCCATGCGGTTCCGGCAAAAAATATAAAAACTGTTGTGGACAGAGTGGACCTAAAAAAGGTCTCCTAGCTTAATGTCTCGTACCATCTCCTCGCCTAACAAGCAGTTTGTTAGGCAGATCATCAAACACTATCTCAAGTATGATAAAGAGAACCCTTTTATCTTCATCTCTGCCATGCTTGCTTTTTTAGGTATCGCAGCAGGGGTAATGGTTTTGATGATCGCTATGGGGATCATGAACGGTACTCAAAAAGAGTTTATGAAAAAACTTTTTGTCATGAACTACCCTCTTACCGTACTTCCCATTGAAGGGAATGCTATCAATGACAGACTTATACAAACACTCTCACAAAAATTTCCTCATCTGAAATTCAGTCCCTACTACACCACTCAAGTCATTACAAAAAATGATGGTGCGGTACAGGGTTCCCTGCTCTATGGTGTGGATTATGAAAAAGAGAGTAAGATCAATTCTGTTTTTAAAGATGCCAAAGGGAATGAAAAGAGTAAGTTTAGAGTGGTCATAGGTGAGGGACTCTCTTTTGAAATGAATGCCCCCAAAGGTGAGAAAGTCACCCTTTATTTTTCAGAACAGCAAGCCATAGGGTTTGGTACCATGCCTCTGCAAAAACGTTTTATTGTTGATGGTGTGTTCAAATCCGGTTTGAAAGCCTACGATAAAGCTATCATGTACACTTCCCTTGAAGCATTTGAAAAACTGCTTAAACGTCAGCATGGTACCTATGATGGTCTTCATATCTATACAAAAAAACCTCTTAAAGAGATCGACAGGATCAAAAGTGCCTTGCCTCAAACCGTTGTCATAGAAGGTTGGTGGCAACAGAATGGCAACTTCTTTTCCGCCATGGAAATGGAGAAGAAAGCCCTCTTTCTGGTTTTATTGCTTATCATACTTGTTGCATCACTGAACATTATCTCTTCTCTCCTGATGACGGTTATGAGCAGACGAAGCGAGATCGCTCTTATGCGTACGCTGGGAGCCACGAAAGTAGAAATAAGATCTATTTTCTTTAGACTGGGACTCATTATAGGAAGCACCGGTATAGTCGCAGGTACTCTGCTTGGCAGTCTTGGTATATGGATACTCAAGACCTTTGATATCATCTCCATGCCAGAAGATGTTTATGGTACAAGCAGACTCCCTGTAGATCTAATGATGAGTGATTTCAGCTTTATCATTCTGGGGACCTCTATCATCATCTTCCTCTCTGCATTCTACCCGGCAAAAAAAGCAGCACAGACCGATCCGTTGACTGTTTTGAGGAATGAGTAGAACTCTACTGCAGGGGCTGACTCCCATGTCCACCCGTGGGTTCAGGATAATGTTTTGTTTTGATGAAAACATGTATTGATCTAAACCATTTTATTTGACAACCACGGGTCAACACAGGGGTTGTCCCCTACAGATATACCTACACAATTACTTGTTGATAATATGGGCAGGAGATTCGATCGTACGTTTTAAGAACTGCAATGGCAAAGTCAGTATATCCTGTGCTGCTGATGTCTGTACTTTCGGCTTATCCAATGTTCCGGTAATTTTCAACCCTACTGTCATACTCTTATCTTCACCCATTAAGATATGTCCCAACAGAGGAAGATTCCCAACAATTTTTCCTAATTCCCTGGCTGTCTGTATGGCAAGGTTCATATTAATCGTTTTTGTCTTGATATTCACCTCTCCTCTGCCCGCAATCGTTGCAGAACTCCCTTTAGCATACACTGAATCAAGAATGACCTTGTCACCTATGATTCGATATTCAATGACCCCCTCTTTTATCTTAAACCCTTTTTTTGAAAACCCAGGACTGCTTAGTGTTGCTAAAGCAGGGATGGTATTGATAAAAGCCAAAGTGTTATTGTAAGCCTTAAAGCCACTTATCTCTCCACCCTCAATAATGATCTGCCCTTTCATTATTTTATCTGGATCACCAGTCATTTTAAGCGAATATCGTCCATTTTTCAATCCTTTAAAATTAATAAGAGGATGCAGCATTTTATCTTTTACCCGTAAAGCCTGCATAGAAAACTCTTCTCCTCTTTTATTGAACTTTACAATATCTCCATCTAAACTTCCTATCGCATTAATGTTGCCGTTTGCTTTTATTTCTATATCATAGCTATCTGTTACAAGCGTATATTTATCATATCTTATTTTACTGTTCTCACACAGAATAACCGTTTTTTTTGCTTTACTCTGTTTAATGTCACCTTTGCTCCGTGAAGAGAGGAACTTTTTGAGATCTATATTCAGATCTTTGAGCTTGATCCGTGATGCACCTGCACTGAAATGCAAACGCTTGTCAAAAGCATAAAAGTCTACACCATTTTTTGTGATCTTGCCGCTGCATGGCACTCTTGTATAACAAATATCTTTTTTATCATAAAAGAAACATGATTTTCTATGGAGTTCTCCTTTAAATGCATATGTCTTAAAGTCTTTAGTCGTAATATCAAGATTTCCTCCATCTATTTGTAATCCAATGTCTTTAAGATAAGGTTTGATCTTTTCTATCCTTCCTACCTGTATCAACATCTCTTTGGGACGATTGACTATCTTCAACTTCAATGTCGGTATATCAACTACAATATTCTTACTATAATCCAAGGTCAATGGCAATTGTCTGTTTTTCAGTACAAGGAACTTCTCTTTTTTCTCTCCTATACTGATCCGCTTCGCATCAAAGACAAGATCGGCTTTTTTTTCTTTTAAATTTATCTTTCCGTTTACTCTGCCTGCATACCAACTCTCTTTCAGATCAATATTCTTAAGTATGACAAATCCTTTATCGAACTGTACATTTCCTTTAAGTACCGGCAGTTTTACCTTATTGATATAAAGATCTCCTTCCTCCAGATCAACATTGACAAAAACAGAGATTTTTTGGGTAGATTTTTTGAGCGGTATCCCCAGCTTGACATCTATATTTGCCTTACTGTTTTTTTGTTCTACAGGGATATTCAGCGCATAGGCTTTCAGTATCTCTTGTACAACACTGTCTATAGCTGTTTTCATATGTAGATCAAGGTTAAGTATTGCAGGATCTTTTCCTCCTAAATTTGTGATGGATACTTTACTTCCTGCTAAACTTCTTTTTTTATAGGTAGGGTTTTTCAGATCAAAATAGAGAGCACCTTTTTTATAGGTTAAGATAAAACTCTCGGCGACTACAGGATCCAATTTTTCTTTATAGTGAATTTTCACATCTTCAAAAAGCACATTTCCTTTGAGTGCATCAAAATCCAGCTTAAAGCCGCCATTCTCCAGCGATCCTCGTCCTGCTAAGGAGTATAACCTGTATCTTTTTGCCTGAACTTTTTCAACGATCCAACTCCGGATAGACTCTTTCAGTGCAAATTTATCTATCAGTGTCTTTAGGTCAGTAAACGCTTCACTGTTAAGAAAAAAATCTATACTGTGGTTCTCTTTACTTGCTTTAAATCTTCCCTTGATGTGATAGGCATCAAACTTGCCTTTGGTTTCCAACCTGCCACTGTTTGCATCGTAAACAAGTTCTCCCTGTATATCAATATGATCCTTCTTAAGATACAGCATGGAAACATCGGCAATGAACTTCTGTCCCTTTCTATGTATATTCCCGGCGATCTCATAGTCATCACTCGTAATGTAGAGTATATCATCAGTAAAAATAATATTTAATTCATTATTTTCAAAGTGGATGTTTTCCAACTCTATATAATCAAAAAAAGTAAAAAGATATTTAATATTGTCAAACGTTCTATCTAAATTATCAAACGAAGGTTTTGCTTTACTTTTAGGGATCGTTATATTATATGCTTTCAGTGTAAGCTTTTTATCGAGTTTGATGTATAATCCGTCTATCTTGTAGTGACCGAAAGTAAGTTTCTCTGCATGGATACCTGCTTTAAGCCAAAAAAAAAGAGCCACAAAAAGGACAACCGAAAAAATGAGCGTATTACGCAATACCACATGGAGAACATGGATAGCATGGGCAGAAAACATTATACTCGTTTTTATCATCTCTTTTGCCTTTTATACTACATTACCCATCAAAACGACACAAACACTCTTTGTACCCCAAGGCTCTATAGGAAGTATTATATCACAGCTGACTAAAAAAGGCTACGATTTATCTGTGATCGACTCCTATATTCTTCGACTTATGGGAACTCCAAAAACCGGATGGATTTACATAGGCAAAAACCAGCTTAACCGTATCGATTTTCTCTACAAACTAACCAATGCCAAAGCAATGATACACAAGGTCACACTGATCCCTGGTGAAACCTCCGAACTCTTTTTTGATGCACTCTCGCAAAAACTGAAATTAGACAAAACAAAACTTCAAAAATACTATCATGAGTTCTCCTCCTATCCCGAAGCAGGTATCTATGCCGATACATACCATGTGCCTTATGGAATAAAAGAGAAACATCTTATTCATTTTCTTGTACGGGAATCTGAGAAAAAGTATAAAAATATTTCAGAAAAGATCTATGGGAACTATAACAAAGAACAGTGGGGGAAAGTATTGACTGTTGCTTCCATTATCCAAAAAGAAGCCGCTAATAATGAAGAGATGCCTTTGGTCTCTTCAGTCATTTACAACCGACTTAAAAAAGGGATGCGACTTCAAATGGATGGAACACTGAACTATGGTAAATACTCACACGTTAAAGTTACCCCTGAACGCATTAAAAATGACTTGACAACGTTCAATACATATAAACACAAAGGGTTACCAAAATCACCTATTGGTGCTGTAAGCATTTCAGCTATCAAAGCAGCCATCAAACCGGCAAAGACAAACTACCTTTATTTTATGAAGAACAAAGAGGGAGTCCATGATTTTACCGATACCTTTAAAAAGCATCAGAAAAATATCAGAAAAGTGAAGTAACTCTCTCCGGAACTTTTACATACCTGTCATTCCCGACTTAATCGGGAATCTGGAATATAAACTGCATAGAATATTTAACATACATATATCACAAATTCCAGATCCCCGTGTCAAGCACGAGGATGACGAAGCATATTGTTATTGAAGGTAAAAAAACTTATTCTTTTTTGCCTTGATCCTGAATCTGGAATTCAAACGGTATAGCATATTTAACATACACTGCATCCAGGATTCCAGATCCCCGTATCAAGTACGAGGATGATGTATGTGCAAAAGTTGTAGATCTACCTCATCAAGAGTTGGATAATATTCAAGACAAACATCACAATAAATCCAATCTTATAGACCATCTTCTCATTTCTCTCTATAAATGAGAGATTTTTATCAAAATAGGGTTTGACTTTACTTGGATTGTCTATCTCATAGAACATCTCTGAGTAGTGATGGTAGCGTTTGTCTGTATCTGTTTCAATCGCACGTAAAATAATACTTTCCAGCCAATAAGGTATCTTTGCATTGTATTTTGCAGGGTGTTTTGGATTTCTATCAAAAGAGGGATTTTGGAAAGGTTCTATCTCTCCGAATGGGTATTTCCCAGTCAATGTTTCATAGAGTGTGACACCGATGGCATAGAGTTCTGTCTGTTCCGTAATAGGTGCCTGATTAAAGCGTTCTGGGGCTAAGTATGAAGGTGTCCCTGCTCGTGTGACATCAGAATAGGCCTCTGTAATGCTTCCAAAATCCACCATCTTGAATATCAGCTTCTCTTTACGTTTGGTCACGATGATATTTTCCGGTTTAATATCCCCATGCACCAGATCCAGTCTGGTCAAGAACTGTGACATCTTTAATAAAAAGTGTGCCAACTCTATGCCCATATCAACAGAAAGCGGTTTTTTAGCGATGAATTCTTTTAGCGATATCCCTTCGATGAAGCTCATAATATAATAACGGTGGGTTCGCTTTTTTGGAATGACCGACTTGGGGAAAAACCCTGCTTTCAGACGTTTCGCCATCCAGACCTCTTTGACGAAAAGATCAAGTATATTTTCATCATCTATCGCTTCAACAGGTGCGAATTTGATGACATACTGCATTCCCTTCTTCTCACAAAGCCAGGTACGGTTGTTCTGTATGAGCGGTTTGATGAGTCTGTAGCCATCTATGACCTCATCTGCTTTATAGTGTTCCTGAATGATCAGATCACTCTGCTTGAGTTTCAGTCTAAGATCAAGCTCTTTGATCTCAAGAACAACTGCGGTGGTATCATCCGGCAGTTTGTCATCATGCAGTTTACTCGCTTTTTTAACCAGATAAGAGGCTCCCATGTGAAGCCCATCTGCCAGTACCTCATCAGGTAGCTCATTATAAAGCCCGTCACTGCAAAGCAGTATCCGGTCTTTGGCTTGCAGATTATTTTCAAAATAATACGGCTCTACACTCTCCTCCAGTCCCATCGCAGAAGTCAGGATATTTTCCATCCCCTCTTCATCCATGGAGTGGTCATTGGAAAGTTGTGTAAATATGCCATCCCTATGCAAATAGATACGGCTATCCCCCACATTGGCACCATAGAGCCTGTCTCCTTCTATGACCACAAGAGTAAGTGTGGTCACCAACTCCTCACGCTCATACTCCTCCATAGACTCAAGGTACAGTACTCTGTTAATATTTTGGATAAAGTGTTTGATGGACTTCTCCATACTCCAACTTTTGGGTCTGTTTTTAAGTGAATGCACTAAAAAGTGTGTCACCCGCTTCGCCGCCTCAGCCCCCTGCATCGCAGACCCCACACCATCACACACCACCGCCACAGTAATGTTATCCATCACCTTTACTTCAAAGAAATCATCCCCTTTGAGTTGCGTCCCTTTGGCTAATGTAAATCCTGAAGTTTCGATGTTTTGTTTTGACATGGGTTTCTGCCTTGTGTTTGTATTGGAGTTATTATAACATTTGACTTAAGAATTTGCTTGATTGGATTTGATTAAAATATGTGCATTATAAAAATATGAAAAATAAACCGTAGGGGCAATCCCTTGTGGTTGCCTTTTACTTACCAAAGAGTGATGTAGTATTGAGGGTAACCACAAGGGTTACCCCCCCTACGTGTCTGGCACACGCAGGAGAATTAGAAAATCCTTTCGATTATATCATCCCTCCGGCTTTCACACCCCAGGTTGTTCTCCATCTTGTTTTAACAAAACTCAGTCCAAGTATTGCTATAAGTACAACCCCTGCAAAGATCATGAATCCTGCGGAGTAACCATCAAATGCGCCTTTAGACCAACCAAGTGTCTTAATGAGTGCTGTACCACCAAGTCCGCCTGCACATCCGACAATACCTGTCATAATACCGATGTCTTTACCAAATCTTTGAGGCACCAACTGGAATACTGCTCCGTTTGCCATACCAAGATTCGCCATGATCAAGAAGAGTACGAATATCGCTACAAAAAACGGCAATTGTACCAATGCATTAACCGCTGCCAATACGGCTACTGAACCATAGAAGAAATAGAGTGCTTTTACACCACCTATCTTGTCTGCTATATTTCCACCAACAGGTCTTAGTACTGCCCCTGCAAAGATACACAATGCTCCAAAATATCCGGCAATAACCTTTACATTGTTCTCATCGAGTACATCGAGTCCAAATGCTGACATATCTGCCTGATAGGTATTCATAAGATAGACTTTCATATATCCTGCAAATCCGACAAATCCACCGAAGCTGATAGCATAGAAGAGGTTGAACCACCAGGTATCTTTATCTTTCAGCAGTTTCACATAGTCTGAAAGCTTTTTCGGTCTTGCTTTATAGACTGACTCAGGTGCATCTTTTGCTAAAAACAGGTAAGCAACAAACACAATAACTGCCATTAAAGCACCTACACCAAATACAGACTCCCATCCCCAAAGCTCAGCGATCTTTGGAGCAAACAGGAAGTCAATAACAACACCGATATTCCCTGCACCTGCAATACCAAGTACTACCCCTTGAAGTTTAGGCGGATACCACTGTCCGGCCTGAGGAAGTGCAACGGCAAAAGAGGCTCCGGCAAAACCAAGTCCAAGTGCTACGATAAGAAGCTGATTATAGGTAATTGAATCCCCTTGCATAAAAGCGGTAAGCAAAGATGCAATAACAATAGACTGTGCAATGAGTGCTGTCTTTTTAGCCCCTAGTTTATCGACACCAAAACCAAGTACGATCCTTAAAATAGCACCAGACAATATAGGAAGTGAGAGTAGCGTTGCCTTTTCACCTGCTGTCATAATATGTCCAGCCGCTGCCAAAGCCTCACCGATCTCTGTTGAGAGTGGGCCAAGCATGGTCCAGACCATAAAACTCATATCGAAATATAGAAAAGCCATGAACAAGGTTGGAAAGTGACCTTGTCCTTTGAGTGCTTTAAATCCTGCCATTTTATATCCTTTTTATAAATGTTATGCGAAGTATACTGTAAATTAATATCAGTCATAATCTATAGTATGATTAAATTTTAATCAATTGATTTAAAGGCTATACAGCGGCTTATTAAGTCTAAAAATTAATATATAAGAATCAATTGATTAAATTTTAATCAATTAATATACTCTATCTTTCTATTGCTTTGCTATAATAAAAACAATTATCAAGATCCTGATTTCTATAGAAAATATTAGGATCATTAATCACGGAGAAAATATATCATAATGGAAACATTGCAAAAAGCATTAGAAGCAAGAAGTAAAAAAGTCAATAAAGTAGAAGGCACAAAAGCCCTCAAAAGCCCCATGGATGTACATGCCAAACTTGATGCCATAGCCGCAGCAGGGTATGAAGGTCTGGCAAAAGAGGACAGTGCTTACTTTCTGAAATGTTTTGGACTCTTTGACAAGGGTGAAGACTTTATGCTCAGAGTACGTGTACCGGCAGGGCAGCTTAACTATGAACAGGCTGTACGCATAGGCGAAATGGCAAAGAAGTATGGTAATGACTATATAGACATCACTACACGTATGCAAGTAGAGCTGCGCTACCTGCAGATAGCAGACATTGCCAAAGTACTTGCCGAACTTAAAGAGGTTGGCATCTCCACCTTTCAGACAGGAGTAGATAATCCCCGTAACATCGTGAATGACCCTCTTGACGGTATAGCTTATGATAATGTCATAGAGACGAAACCCATCATAGACCAACTCCAGGCAATATTTGGAGAAGATCCTGAATGGATCTCTGTACTTCCCCGTAAGTTCAACACAGGCATACTCGGTTCACTCTCAAACTCCTGTAATATCTTTGGACATGACTGCTGTTTTGTGTTGGCAAATAAAAACGGTGAGTTCGGTTTCAACATCTATCTTGGAGCAAGAGTAGGTGTACAGGCAAAAGATGCCAACCTTTTTGTCAGCATAGAAGAGGTGCCTGCATTCTTTACCTCTTTGCTTAATGTATTTAAAACCTACGGCTACCGTGACAACCGTAACAAGAACAGACTTCACTTCCTCATCCAGGATGTTGGTGTTGATGCATTGACAGATGCCATTAAAAAAGATGCGGGTTGCGAATTTTCACCTGCAGGTGTGACTATGGTACAGTCACAAAGCATCGCCCTTGGAGCGAACAAAGTACTGCAACGAAACGGTCAGTTCGCCTATAAGCTCATCGTACCCTCAGGTATTTTCTCCGGTACAGATATGATAGCGGTAGCCAAAGAGGCAAAAACATTTGCTTCAGGGAATATCAGACTCACTTATGACCAGAACCTTTATGTGATCGATATATCCAAAGAAAACCTGGAGGCATTTGAAACAGCTGAGATCATTAAACAGTATGCTCAGTTCAACAACCTCTACTTCAACGACATGATCGCCTGTGCAGGAACACAAACCTGTTCCTATGGGGTGATTCCCAACAAACCTGATGCCATAGAGATGGCACACTTCCTTAACTCTGAAGTTGCCATAGAAAATGCAACGGTACGCATGAACTGGTCAGCCTGTCCTAAAGGGTGCGGTGTTCACGGTATCGCTGACATCGGTTTTGAAGGGTGTAAAGCCAAAGATGATGAAGGTAACCGTGTGGATGGGGTACATATCTTTATGGGTGGGAAGATCACCCGTATAGCAAAAGAGGCTCACATCCTACATAAAACACTTCCTCTTACGGAAGCAAAACACCATGTAAAGTATCTGCTTAAAACCTACGCTTCATACAAACAAAGAGCAGAGACCTTTGAAATGTTTGACGACAGATATTTGAGTGCGAACTACAGCTATCAGGCACTTGGGTTTTATACGAAGATCAATTATATACTGAACGAGAAATTGGGCCTAGATGTACTGTTTGAACTTGACAAAGAGCCTAAAACCTACAAAAAAGAGGAGTTTGAACTCTTTGATTTTGGACTGAAACTCTTTAAACTTCTTACAAATGAGAAGCGTTATGAAGCAGTAGACAACTTTGAACCCATCAAGGCACAACCTCGAAAGATCAAAAGAGATGAAGTGACTAAACTCAATCCTAAAGTGCCTGAAAAATTAAGTGAAGTGATCTATAATATGACACATCACGACAAAAAAGAAAGAGCACAGGTCTTTTCTGAGTTGCTTGTGGCTTTAAAGGAAATATAGATGTTTATATATTCCTCTTTATTAAATTGTGCTAAAAGGGTACCCACGAGGAGTACCCCTACAAAAGACAGGAAAATAGTAGGGGCAATCCCTTGTGGTTGCCCATTAACCAATCATAAACGCTCATATGAAGGAAAATAAAATGGCAGTTGAACCATTAAGCAAAAACACTCCTTTAGAGAGCTTCATAAATCATAAAAATGAAACAGGTATGCAGTGCGGGAATTACAGTATTGACATTCCAGAGCTCAAAGAGGGAGAGCAGTACCGTTTTCACTTCGATGCCACTGCCTGTGTAGGGTGTCACTGTTGTGAAGTAGCCTGTAATGAACAAAATGCCAACCCTGATGAGATCAAATGGCGACGTGTGGGTGAGATGGAGATGGGTGAGTTCCCGGATACCCTGCAACTCTTCAACTCTATGAGCTGTAACCACTGCATCGATCCTGAGTGTCTCAAAGGCTGTCCTACCAACTCCTACATTAAACTGGATAACGGCATCGTCTGGCATGATGACCCTAGCTGTATAGGGTGTCAATACTGTACATGGAACTGCCCATATGAAGTACCTGTCTTTAACCCGGACAGAGGTATCGTGACCAAGTGTCATATGTGTGTGGACAAACTTGAAGCGGGTCAGACACCTGCCTGTGTACAAGCCTGTCCGGGTGGAGCCATAGAGATAGAAGCAGTCAATGTGGAACAGTGGTTGGCTGAAGATATGGCGAAAGAGGGAGTTGCTCCTCACCTGCCGGATATAGAGATCACCAAACCGACCACACGTTATACCCTGCCCGAACTCAAAGAGGGAGAAAAGATCCGTCCGGCAGATGAGCACCTGCTCAAACCTGCCCACCCGGAGTTGCCACTTGTCTTTATGACAGTATTGACTCAGGTTTCTGTGGGAGCATTTTTGGCACTCTTTTTAGGACAACTGCTTTTCTCTTTGGGGTTCAATCTGCCAAAGCCAAATTTAGCCATGGCTATTTTAGCCTTTCTGCCGGCTGCCATAGGATTACCGCTCTCAGCCCTGCATTTGGGACGACCCATCAAAGCGATGTCTGCTATGAAAAACTGGAAAACTTCCTGGCTCTCGCGTGAAGCCATCGCTCTTGGTGCCTATACGGGGTTGGCTACTCTGGTAGCAGGAATGTACTTTTTAGAGATCAAAGGATTTGGATTGCTCTTTGTAGAAGCCATTACCTTGAGCCTGGGACTCTTTGGGATTTACGCACAGTCGATGATCTACCGTATCAAAGCACGTCCATCATGGAACAGAAAGTCCACCACCAAACGTTTCTTTGGTTCAGGCTATGTAGGCTTCCTGCTTATTGCAATGGTATTGCTCATCAGCAACGGAGCACAGGGAGCCATGGTACTGCTTGCCATCACCCTGCTTGCAGGTATGGGACAGGCACTGGTGATACTTGAAGAGGTCATGTTCTACCGTCACTTGGACAAAGAAGATCCACTCTACTACCAGTACAACCGAACCAGAACCCTCCTTCAGGAGCATTTCGGTAAAGTAAAGAAATTCAGGGTCTATTCACTTGCACTCTTTGCCTTGGGTCTGCCACTTTTAACCATTATGTTTACAGCAAGTGGACTAATCGGGTTAGCCATAACAACTTTAGCCATAGCAACAGTAGGTGCACTTGCCTCTGAATTGGCAGGACGTTACCTGTTCTACAGGACTGTTGTACCTCTAGGTTTGGCAGGGAATTTCTTTGCCGGGAATCAGAGACATTGATGAATGGATCGTTGGGTACCCACAAGGGGCACCCCTACAAAATATAATATGAATATGTAGGGGCAATCCCTTGTGGTTGCCCATAAAATCAGGAAAATAAAATGAGTTTAATAGACAAAGCAAAACAATTTTTAGGACTAGACATCAAAGAGGAGAAATACGCCCTCGTCGATGACCCCATCTTCGGAAAAGTAGCCAAAGAGAAAGCCCCGGACAAATGGGTACGTTCTACCTGTGGATACTGCGGTGTAGGCTGTGGCATGTACATCGGTGTAAAGAACGGTGAAGCCGTCTACTCCAAAGGGGATCCTCTGCACCCTGTGAATATGGGAACACTCTGTCCCAAAGGTTTAAGTGAACATAAAATGGTACGTGCCGATAATCGTGTACCTACTCCTCTGCTTAGAAAAAACGGTGAACTTCAATCTAGCTCCTGGGAGGAAGTTTTTACTCACACAAGTAACGAGTTCAAACGCATTCAGGCAGAGCATGGCAAAGGTGCCGTTGCTGTCATCTCTACCGGGCAACTGCTTACCGAAGAGTTTTACGCTTTGGGGAAATTCACCCAACTGGGACTGGAGACCAACAACTATGACGGGAATACAACCCTCTGTATGGCAAGTGCAGTGATGGGGTACAAGCAGACTTTTGGGTCTGATGGTCCTACCGGATGTTACGAGGACTTCTCTAAAGCAGATGTCATTTTGCTCATTGGAGCGAATATTGCTGACAATCACCCTATTTTGAAACTCCACATTGCCAAGAACAAAAAAGAGACAGGTAAAAAACCGACGCTTATCGTAGTGGACCCTCGTAAATCCAAGACTTCACAGATGGCGGATATCTTTGTACCGCTTGCACCACGATCTGACCTGGCTCTGCTTAACGGGCTTTGCTACATCATCATGGAGCAGGGCTGGGAGGATGAAAAGTTCATTAAAGAGCGAACCAACGGCTACAAAGAGTTCAGAAAACATATCATGAACAACTACCCTCCCCAGGATGTAGCAAATATCACAGGGTTAGAGGTAAAAGAGCTCTACAACTTAGCTAAAATTTATGCAACAGCAGACAAAGCCATGAGTGCCTGGACGATGGGTGTCAACCAAAGTTCTATCGGTACAGACACCGTCTCTGCCATCTGTAATCTGGCCCTTATCACAGGAAACCTTGGGAAAGAAGGCTCCTCCCCTATGTCCATCACGGGACAGTGTAATGCGATGGGAACCAGAGAATTTGGATTTACCTCTTCCATCCCAGGGTACAGAAATTATGCAAATCCCAGTGACAGAGAAGCCTTTGCGAACATCATCAATGTACCTACGGAGCTTATCCCTACAGCACGCGGGTATGCCTACCCTCAGATCATCGATGCCATAAACAGAGGTGAGATCAAAGCCCTATGGGTCGTAGCAACCAACCCACTGGTAAGCTACCCGGACCAAAATGCGCTAAGAGAAGCACTTAAGAAACTGGATATCCTCGTAGTACAGGATGCCTTTATGTCCGACACAGCGTTGAAAGCCGATGTCGTCTTCTCTGCAGCCACATGGAGTGAAAAAGAGGGATGTTACACCAACTCTGAGCGTCGCTGCAACTACGCAAAAAAAGCCATAGAACCTCTAGGCGATACCAAGAGTGACCTTGATATCGTAAGAGAGTTCTCCAAATATTTTGAAGGGAAGTATGAACTTCTTTTCAAAGACTTGCATACCCCCAGAGATGTCTTTAATGAGATCAAACATGTCAGTGAAGGACAACTCTGTGACTACTCAGGAATGGACTATGAACGCATAGAAGAACTCGGAGGGATACAGTGGCCGTGTAATGAGAAAGCACCACAAGGAACAAAAAGACTCTACTCAGAAGAGATGCCATGCCCTACTCCTGACGGAAAAGCAAATCTTTTACCGGTAGAGTGGAAACCTCTAAGTGAAATGCAATGCAAGGGATTGCCACTTATCCTCAACACAGGAAGAACCGTAGAGCAGTTCCACACCCGAACCAAAACAGGCACCATCGGTATACTGGATACCTTGGCCCCTGAAGCGTGGGTAGACCTAAGTCCCAAAGATGCTGCCAAACTCAAGGTAAAAAGCGGAGATCGCATCGCACTTTCGGGTAACCGTGGACGCGTAGAAGATGTCATTGTCAAAGTAAGTGAAACGGTAAGAGAAGGAAATGTCTTTGTCCCTTTCCACTACAACGAACAACTCATCAACAACATCACCATCCCGGAGTTCGACCCAAAATCTTTTGAGCCAAACTACAAACAGTGTGCCGTACAACTTCACTCTGAAGCTGTACCTGAAGGCATCATCTATAACGAGGTTGAGATAAGCGGGTATTTGGAAGGAGTTAAGGTGTATGAGGAAGAGGTACTGGTTGAGGAGAAAGTTGGGAGTAACATACAAAGCTAATGCATCTTCATGCCATCATCATCGGTAAAGAGGCAAAAAAGCCTCTAGAGTATGTTCAAACCATTCATGCAGTTGCAGGTAAAGGCTTAGAAGGTGACCGCTACTTCTATGGCAAGGGTACATTCAACAAACCCCAACTCTCCCAAAGTGTCAGAGAGATCTCCATACTCCCTTATGAGTCACTCCATATCTGCAACAAACGTCTTGATACTAAACTAAACTTTTTAGACCTAAGACGCAATCTCATTATCAAAGATCTTGACTATGAAGTGCTCAAAAACAAAGAATTCACCATAGGTACAGCCACCTTTCGCATTGTAAGAACTTGTCCCCCATGTCGTTACCTGTCAAGACTTTTAAGAGAAGATATCATGGAAGGGTTGAAATATATCGGTGGGTTTAGAGCAACTATTGTCAAGTCAGGGGTTATTTCTGTTGGTGATGGGCTGGTTGCTTTAGTTTAAAGTTTTTTTTACTACTCTCTAACTTACCGTCAACTCACCAAAAAACAGTTCTCTATTTGTATCGAAATTATCAGCAAGTGTCGTAAAACATCCGCCCAATTCACGGATAGTCTCGACATTGGGCTCTATATAGATCTTATTGCCCTTCTTCTCCATCGTTACGATATTGGCTTCCCGCAGCTCTTTGAGGTGCTTGGAAATAGTCGGCAACGAGAAATCAAAGTGCTCGGCTATGGTACTGACACAGGTAGCATGAGGACTCACTTTGACATTGGGATCTTTTTTGTCAAGTGAACAGGTATAGCCTCCGGTAAAAACATTTTTAAAAATTAAAAACCGGGTTTCATTTCCGAGTGCTTTGAAGATTTTTATCTTTTGATACATATCCAGCATTTATGTCCTTGTCAGTTTAAGTAAAAGTATTATAACATACAAAATTTTACTTAGCTAAATGCCTAAGTAGTTAATTAGTATATAAGGAAATATAATGAAAAGATTAGTTCAGCTTTCAGTATTGATACTGTTGGGGGTACACCCTCTTGCTGCCGGTCATCCCCAGACGGATAAATTGATTAAAGAAGCCAAGAAAGAAGCAGGAGAGATCACTCCTCAAAAGCTCAAGAAAATGCTTGACAAAGAAGAAAATGTGATCATTCTGGATGTTCGTGAAGCAAACCAGAGAGCTGAAGGTCAGATATATGCGGATGATTATTTTGCTATCACCCGTGGGAATTTAGAATTCAAAGTGCTCAATAAGATTAAAAATAAAGATGCGGTTATAGTCACCTATTGCCGGGGAGGAAGTCGCGGTGCCCTGGCTGCCCAAACATTAAGAAAACTGGGCTTTAAAAATGCAGTCAACCTCAAAGGTGGACTAAAAGGATGGGCAAAAGCCGGATATCCAATAGAAACAGGACTGGGTGTAACCAAATTAAGCAATGAAGAGTAAGCGGATATACAATGATAACAATTATACTTAATCACCAACCCTATGACGGGTCTGATGTTACATGGAACGCACTACGGCTTGCAAAAACACTTCACAAAAGTGGACAAGAGGTCAATATCTTTCTCATGAACGATGCGGTTGACCTCGCCCGGGACAAAACAAGCAAGCCGGAAAGTTATGATCACGATTTGGTAGAAATGCTTAAAAAAATGTATGCAAGCGGTATAAATCTACAAGTCTGTGGTACCTGTAATGCCCGTTGCGGTCTGTTTAAAAATGAACCCTATTTTGATGAAAATATCTCATCGACGATGCAAATTTTAGCTGACTGGGTGATCAAGAGTGATAAGGTCATGACTTTTTAATCGCTGGGATTTCCCTCATTACCCCTTTCCGAGAATGTGAAAGAACCAGGCACCTCGGAAGTGAAGGCTTCAGCCTCACCCAAATATTTGCATATTTCTAGGTTATTTTGACAGAAAAAGCAATATTTTCCATTAAATACAAACTTTTTTAGGCAAAAAAGCTTTTTGGTGGGACTAAAGTCTCCACTTCCATGGGTTCTTTCACACTCTTTCCAAGATGTAATGAGAGCGGAATAGTCGCTATCTACAAAAGCACTTTCAAGTCTTCCAGATCAAACAAAAGTAATCTCTCATCTTTCATCCCCAGCAGCTCGTTAGAAAACCCACTTTTCGAAAAAAGTGCATAAACATCTACTTTGATACCTGACTGCAATGCTTTGGCTTTGAGTTTGGTGAGTTCATTCTTACACACTTTCCGGTCTTTATATTTACACTCACCCAAGATGAGCTTTTTATCACTCGTAATCGCTAAGATATCAAACTCGCTGTGTTGGTTCCAGTAGCTTCCATGGCTAAGCAGTGGTGTAGAGCTTTCATAGTGCTTTACAAGTAACGTATCACTGAGTTGTTCATAAACCAAAGTACGCAGACGCTCATAATTGTTCTGGAAATTCTCTAAAAAAGCACTGCCGTCACCTTGAAGCAACTCATTTTTATAGTATGTTACAAACCCGAACCAAAAACGCATAAAAGGCTGTACAAAACGCAGTTTATCCTGTATACGATAGGAGCGGAGTTCTTTTTTGAGTTTATGTTTTGGGTGTATCTTAAGTGGTTGTTCTCTGCTGCATTCCAACTTAAGAACGTTTAAAGAGATAAGCTCATAAATGATCTCTTCTCCTATCCCCGCACTAAGTCTTGCCTTTCTAAGAACAGAGTAGAACTTACCATCCCCTCTGGCCACAGCCATAAGTATTTCCCGGTAAGGAGTTTCCAGCAGATAAGAGGGAGAAACAAGGGTTTGGAATTTGGAGAATTTTTGGACAAAGTTAGACTCGACCATGGAGAAAACATCATCAAAATAGTCTAACTCTATGCTCTCTTCCACTCCACCTAAAATAGAAAAATATTCAATGGACTGTTCTAAAGTCAAATGTGGATTATATTCACGAAAATATTTAAACGCGTTTTTGATATGTCTGCCTTACTTAAAATTATTTATTAGTTTAACATACATTAGATATAATATCTATAGTAAGAAATGATTATTTTTTAATCAAACTATAAATATAAAAAGCACTTATATGGAACAATTTTTCACCAACTCAGAGCAAGTACAAAATATTATCAAAGGGTTCAACCTCACTAAAACCCTCTTTGTCTCATCCATCATCATAGGCGAGCCCAACATTGGAAAAAAATCGTTGGCTCGATATCTGTTCCCTGAAGCTCCTTTAGTTTCCGGTGCAAACCAGGAAGAGGTAGAGGCTCTATTACAAGAGGTTAACGAGCTTATCATCACAGATTTCGAAAAACTCAGCAACCAGGAGTCTCTTGACCTGGACAATAAACGTGTTATAGCCACAGCAAACTATGTAGGGAACAAGCAAATCATAGATAACCTCTTTGCCTTTATCTATACCCTGCCTTCTCTTAAAGAACGTCCTGACGATACAGCCTACATCAGAGACCTTTTCCTTAAAGAGGCACTCTCAAATCTCATGCTTCAAGACTTAGACTTCCCGATAAAAGAGATACCGATCAACTTAAGAAATAACAGTAAAAGCCTTAAAAAATCCATCTACCAATATTTGATGAATCACTCAATGGATAAGAAAAACATCCAAGAGGCTATCTACCATTATATCTTGAAACATTTGGAGGGAAATAACGGATACAAAGAGTATCTTGGACTTTATGAAAAACCTCTTATAGAAGCAGGACTGAAAAAGTTCGGCTCTCAATTACAACTCTCCCAAGTCTTAGGTATAAACAGAAACACCCTCAGGAAGAAGATACATGAACACGACATCAATTGATTTTCAAGCATTTTTAGATTGGGACAACAGCCCTTTTATACTCTTCAGTGCCCAAGGTAAGATACTCTACCTCAATAACAGTGCAGAAATACTCTTTGGGTATGTCTCCAAGAAAGAACTTTATGATCTGGCACTGGCCTATGCACCACAAAACTTTGGATACAAAACCACAACCCTTACCTTGAACTATGACTCTTTTACCTTCTATGCTGTCACGGTAGGCTATGAAAATGAAGAACAGATCTCGATACGCTTCTACAATGCACCACGAACCAAATCAGCCACACCCATTGAAAGAGACAAGCTTGTAAAAACGGATATCAATCTCTTACTTGAAGCAAACATCGCACTTTTTAAAACAAAAAATACCAATGCTTTACAACTTTTAACGGATCCTGATCTGCCTTCTTTTAAACTAGACCAAAATAGATTTTCAAAACTCCTTCGTAAAACACTTGATGCCTTTAGATCTTCTGACTCTATCCGTATCACACTCAAACTTCTTGTAGGAGAACATGTCATTATCTCAGGTAAAAAGAAACCTATCGTACAACTTACGGTAGAAGCCAATGGACGATATAGCGATACAGATGAAGAGATACGCTCTCTTGCAACACAAAGTCACATTACTGTTTTGCTTAAAGAGAGAACGATCAAGTTAGAGATACCTCTGATACAATGATCCCAAATCTTAACTGAACCTATAATGATTAAAAATTAATCAATCTTCAACTATAAAAATTTCCTATACATGCTATGATTGTCCCTGTAAATTACAATTTAAAGGAAAAAAGCATGAAGTTAAAACTTTTAGCTCTAATGGCAGCATTGTTGCCAGTTGCTGTTATGGCAGAAGACAAACTCGATACGGGTGATACAGCATGGATGATGATGTCCACTGCACTCATACTATTAATGACACCTGCAGGTCTGGCACTATTCTATGCCGGTATGTCAAGAAGCAAAAATGCATTGAATACTTATGCCATGGTAATGGGTGCATTCGTACTTGCATTTGTCGTATGGATCATTGCCGGATACTCTATCGCATTTGGTACAGCTGAAAGTGCCGGTATCCAAAAATTTATGGGTGGTTTTGGCAATATACTTTTAAGTGGCATTAAATGGACGGACTTAAGCGGTTCTTATCCTACATATGTATTCATCACATTCCAGGGTACATTTGCTGCTATTACAGTAGCGATCGCTTCAGGTTCAGTGATCGGCCGTATGAAGTTCTCAACCTGGATGGTGATCGTAGCACTTTGGGGACTTGTTGTTTATGCTCCTATTACTCACATGGTATGGGGTGGAGACGGTGCACTTTTATTTGATGCTGGTGCTCTTGATTTTGCCGGGGGAACAGTTGTACACATGAATGGTGGTTTGGCTGGTCTTATACTTGCTATCCTGGTTGGTAAGAGAGCGGGTTATCCTAAAATGGCTATGAAACCATTTAGTATTCTCTTTACTGCTGCCGGTGCTGCTTTACTATGGTTTGGTTGGTATGGATTTAATGGTGGTTCAGCATTTGGTGCAAATGCGATCGCCGGTCTTGCTGTACTTACAACAACTATCGCTACAGCTGCTGCTGGTGTAACCTGGTTGCTTCTAGAGTGGATCGTTTATAAAAAGCCGACACTTCTTGGGATCGCTTCCGGTATCATTGCCGGCCTTGTTGCTATTACCCCTGCTGCCGGTTTTGTAAGTGTCGGCGGAGCATTTATCATAGGTATCTTTGGTTCAGTTATCGCATTCTTCGGTGTAGTAACACTTAAGAAAAAACTTGGTTATGATGATTCTCTTGATGCATTTGGTATCCACTTCCTGGCTGGTCTTTGGGGTGCACTTGCAACTGGTTTCCTAGCACTTAACGATAAAGATCTTCTCTGGGATGGACCGTTAAAAGAGAGTGGTGACAGAATGGGACAGTTTATGGTACAGCTTGAATCCGTTGTAGTTGTTGGTCTTTGGACACTTATTGGTACAGTCGTTGTTTACTATGTAGCAAGTGCTTTAACCGGTGGTGCCAGAGTAGATGCTGAGAGTGAAGAGATGGGTCTTGACGAATCAGTACACGGAGAGAGAGGAATGAACCTGTAATGGTTCACTCCTATAATATAGTATAAGGATTTATATAATGAAAAAAATTGAAGCAATCATCAAACCATTCAAACTTGAAGATGTAAAAGAAGCATTGGTAGAGGCTGGCATCGAAGGTATGACAGTATCTGAGGTAAAAGGGTACGGAAGACAACAGGGACACTCTGAGCTTTACAGAGGCGCTGAGTATGTAGTTGAGTTCATCCCCAAGATCAAGATCGAGATCGTTGTAAGTAACGATGAGTATGCTGATATCGCTATCAAAGCAATCAACGCTGCTGCTAAAACCGGTAAGATCGGTGATGGCAAGATCTTTGTCAGCTCTATTGACTCTGTACTTCGTATCAGAACAGATGAGAAAGATGAAGAGGCACTGTAATTGGTGCTAAGTGAGTAGTAACAAGAGAAAGATCTTCTCTTGGTTCTCTCAATAGAACTGCAATATATTTTCCACTAACTGATTAAAAATTAATCAGTTTTTTCTTTTATTCTTCAAATAAAAATAATTTTTTGCTTAAATATAAAGCAATACTTTCTTCTTATCTTCTTTATTTATTGATACACTAACACATGTTAAAATATTAGGAGTAAAATATGGAAATGAATTATGTCATTGATACTTTCTTTGCAATCTTTGCGATGACCCTTATCATTTTTATGGTGCCGGGTTTTGCAATGCTTGAAGCCGGTCTAGTGAGAACCAAAAATGTTACCTCGGTCCTAACCGTCAATGTAATGATCTATGCAATAGCCTCCCTGTCTTTCATGCTTATAGGATATGAGTATGCTTTTGGAAGCTGGGATCATCAAGACGGCATGAGCAAATATGCTTTCTTCATGTTCCAGATGGCATTTGTAGGTAAAGTGGTTAACATCATGAGTGGCGGGGTAAGTGAGCGTTCACGTATCTTACCTTTGGCACTCTTTACTGTTGCTGTAGGTGCTTTTATCTATCCTACTATCGTAAATATCACATGGGGTGCAAACTTTTTGGCAGGCACAGCTTTTGATATCTCCGGTATGGCAGACCTTGCCGGTTCTACTGTCATTCACTCTACAGGCGGCTGGGCTCTTTTGGCAGCGATATTGATCATGGGTTCAAGACATGGACGCTATAAGAAAAACGGACAAATACAAGTGATCCCTGCTTCCAGCATTCCACTTGTCACTTTAGGTGCTTTTCTTCTATGGATCGGCTGGTTCGGATTTAACGGTGGTTCTGTAGGTGCTATCTCAAGTAAAGAGAATGCTGATGCTGTTGCTTTGACCATTATGAATACCAACACTGCCGGTCTTGCCGGTGCCATTGTCGGTTGGCTACTCACCTATTTCCGATACAAAAAGTTCGATATTACCATGATGCTCAATGGTGCACTGGGCGGACTTGTAGCAGTTACTGCCGGACCGGACCGGTATGATATTTATACACCTATCCTTATCGGTGCTATCGGTGGTGCGTTGGTTGTTCTTTTTGTACCTATCTTTGACAAATTAAGGATGGATGACCCTGTGGGAGCACTCTCTGTTCACTTGATCAATGGTATCTGGGGAACACTTGCAGTGGGTATCTTTGTAGCAGATGTAAGTATCATGACACAACTTAAAGGTATACTTATAGTAGGAGCTATTGTTTTTCCAGTTTCATTTGTTATTATCTACATCATCAATAAATTCTTTTCACTTCGTGCAAGTGAAGATGAACAACTTGAAGGGATTGATTCAACCGAGTGTGGTATGGAAGCATATCCTGAATTTAAACGCAGTATATAAGGAGAGAAATTATGAAAAAAATCGAAGCGATCATCAAGCCATTTAAATTGGATGATGTAAAAGAGGCATTGATAGAGGCTGGCATCGAAGGTATGACTATCTCAGAAGTCAAAGGGTACGGAAGACAACAGGGACACTCTGAACTTTACAGAGGTGCTGAGTATCTAGTAGAGTTCATTCCCAAAGTAAAAATAGAGATCATTGTAAGTAATGATGAATATGCAAACAAAACTATAGAAGCTATCAAAGAAGCAGCCAAAACAGGTAAGATCGGTGATGGTAAAATTTTTGTAAGTGACATCTCCAAAACGATTCGTATCAGAACGGATGAAGAGGATGAAGAAGCACTATAACAGCGTTTGGGTGTTGAGCGTTCAGCGTTCAGCACTTTTGGAAAATATACTTATCTTTTCCTCACTTCCTTTTATTCTCCACTTTACTGTTTCCATACCAAACTCTCTTTCGTAGTACGTGATATCCAATTGTTTTAATTGATAAAGTGTTTTATCTACATCACCGTAAGAAGTAGAAAACCCATACATTATCTCTTTTTCGTAAGGTATCAGGAGAGCTTCCTTGAGTACATTTTTTACAGCCAAGGCATAGGCTCTTGCCATACCTCCGGTACCAAGCTTGATACCTCCAAAATAACGCACTATGAGTACGGCACAGTTGATTATCTTTTCTCCACGCAGCACATTTAAAGCCGGGGTACCCGCACACCCTTTAGGCTCACCATCATCTGAACTGTTCTCTACTGTCTGATCATACTCATTAAGGTATCGTAAAGCATAAACTACATGATTGGCTTTGGGATGTTCTACTTTAAGTTTGTTCTGTAGTCCCTCATACTCTGATATCGGCACAAGATGGGTAATAAATTTTGAACGATTGACTTCTGTTGTCATCCTATAAGATTTTTCAATAGTGTTCATTTTTAATATAACCCATTATCAATTTTTTGATAAAAGGATAAAATAACAATCCAATCCCAATTCCGATAATATCTGCTACAATATCCAATATTTCAGCACTGCGATTAGGTGTGAAAAGTTGAGAAAATTCTATAAAAACTGCATACATCAATAATAGCAGGAAAGTTTGAAACAATGTTACAGAATAAGCAAACCTGAGTAGCAGAGTCAATACTGCAAAAGCTATAAAGTGTATACTTTTATCTGACAAAGAACCTATTTTTGGTGCTATATCCTGTGGTACTAGTGCAAATATATAACTCCCAATCAAAGCTAACCAAAAAAGGATCCTAAAAACCAGTAGATAATTAAACTGCACTGACTTTATCCACAATAAACTGAGTAAATCTATCACTATCATTCATGCATGATGCAACGATGTAATCTTCATACTTGATCTTCTGTGCTATCTCTCTATGTTCTATATCCAGCTCAAATACTGTCTCTGAGTTATCTATCGTAAAGGCTAAAGGATAAATAAGTACTTTTCTATGTGTGGGGTTACGCAAGACATCCACAAGATTTGGCTCCAGCCAAGCTGAAGAACCTACTTTGGATTGATACACAAGTTTAATATCATGAAACACTACGCCTTTGCTTGTTAAATAGGTTTTAATAGCAGAGGCATTCCCCTCAACCTGGTTTTGATAAGGGTCACCCGCTTTAATAATACTCAGTGGCAATCCATGTGCAGAGAGTAGCAGATCATACTCTTTAGTCTCTTTACCTTCTATCGCTTCCATGATCTTCTCACAGCTTGCTTCTATATAGTCATAATCATCATAATAAGGATCTATAAGCGTTATCTGAGGAGCATACCCCATTGCTTCACACCGCTGCTCTATATCTTCCACGGAAGAGAGTGTTGTAGTGGTTGAATACTGAGGATACATAGGAAAGAGTATCAACTCTTCTATTCCATCTTTTTGACACTGAAAAAGTGCTTTATCTGCGAAAGGAGGTACATATCGCATCGCAGGATAGATAGGCATATCCAGATGCTCTTTCAGCTTCACAATAAGTTGATCAGTAAGTTCAGGCAGTGGTGACTTGCCACCCAAAAGTCTATAGTTCTCTTTTACATCCTCTAAACGTTTGGAGATGATAATATTGGCAATAAACTTGCGCATATAGGGATTCATTGTCAATATATTTTTATCAGCAAACATATTACGTAAAAAGAGTTCAACCTCTTCTATGTTGTTTGGTCCGCCCATATTGAGAAGTAAAAGTGCTTGTTTCATATAATCCCTTTCATTCCTTGCTATTTTAGCATAGAGAGTGTAAAATTCCTACATATATATCTATCAAAAGGTTTAATTTATGATTATCATCCCTGCACGTATCGGTTCTAGTCGCTTCCCCAATAAAGTTTTAGCGGACATTGGAGGTATCCCTATGGTTGTCCGTACTGCAATGACTGTGGATGATATAGACAGTGTTGTCATTGCAACAGACTCCCAAGAGGTCATTGATATCGCTAAAGAGCATGATATCAAGGCTGTACTCACATCAACAGAACACCAAAGTGGTACGGACCGTATTTATGAAGCAGCACAAAAATTGGGTTTGAGTGAAGATGAGATCATCATTAATGTCCAGGGAGATGAACCTTTTATAGAGACAGATGTCGTACAAGCTATTTATGATTTAACCAAAAAGAATAGAGACAATGAGAGTATTATGATGAATTCATGCTACAAAACGATCTCCAACCCTGAAGCAGATGATCCCAATATTGTTAAAGTCGTAACAGATGAATCAGATATTGCTCTTTATTTCTCCAGAGCTAAAGTACCCTACCCCAGAGATCATCATTTCGATAGTTATAAAGGACATTTGGGGATCTATGGTTTTACAGTAAGATCTTTACAAAAGTTTTGTACCCTTAGCCCTGCACCACTTGAAGAGATAGAAAAACTGGAACAACTTAGAGCCCTCTATCATGGATACAAAGTGGCTATGATAGAAGTAAATACAGAAAGTTTTGGAATAGATACCCCGGAAGATCTGGAAAAAGCCATTAAACATCATAGACTTTAATAGATTTTATATCAAATAAATATGAAGAGAAAGAAAAGATTCTCTTCTTTTCTTTCTTTAATCTTTAACTGCTTTTCCAAGATCCCACATTGGCATAAAGATACCAAGAGCCATAAGAAGTACAAGCCCTGCAATGAAAAACAACAAAACAGGTTCTATATATGTAGAAAGGTTATCAATAAGATCTTGAAATTCCCTATCATAATAGTTTGTTACTTTATCCAGCATAGCATCCAATTGTCCGCCTGCCTCTCCCGCTTTAATCATTTGTAAAAGCATATTTTCATAAAGTCCTGTCAGTGCAAAAGCTTCAGCCAGATTCATACCACGACCAATATTTGCATTTACCGTCAATAACTGTTCTTTAATCGCCAGGTTGTCAACCATACCAACTGCCGTCTCCAGGGCTTCTGAAATAGGAATACCGGATTTTACAAGTTCACCGAAAACCAAGTTATATTTATGCATTGTAGAGAGAAATATAGCTTTATTGATAAGATAAAATTTAGGATGGATCATCATTACATCCATTCTGTATTTGAAATCCCTGTTATTTTTATATAAATACTTTATTGTAAAAATGATACCAAATAAAATAAGCAGAATGAGTATGCCATAATTGTTGAATGCCCATTCCAACTTAAGCAGTATTTGTGTAGGAAGAGGTAATTCTGTTTTGAATTTATCAAAAATCTCTTTAAATTTCGGTACAACGACCATAATTAATATTGTAAAAGCAATTCCCATCGCAGCTAGAGTTATCAAAGGAGAACGGATCGCTTTTTTAAACTTAGCCGTATTGTCTCTAATATTTTCCAGAATATCTGCAAGTTTATGGTAAGATTCAGAGATATTACCTGTTCTTTCACCTAAATTTGTCATTGCCAATGCAACGTGTCCAAACTCTTCTGTGTAAGGTCTCATTGCATCAGCCAGACTATTACCTGCATTAATATCATTATTTATAGTATTATAAATATCTTTAAGTTGTTGATTACTTGTATTCTTTGCAACATCTTCCAGGGTATCATTAATAGCAATACCTGCATCCGTCATAACAGCTATCTGTCTAATTGTTGATATTTTATCATTGATAGGTATTTTCGCTTTAAATGACTTCTTTAATCCTTTCAACAGATCACCGAAACTATCTTCCAAGGGTGCAGATGTCTCTACGGCTCTTATTACCATCAAAGATGGGAATTTATGTCTCACAGCTTTAATCGCTGCCATTCTATTCTCTGCTTTTATTAATTCTAAACGCTTTTTACCCTTATCCATGACTGTAACATTAAAATATTTCATTATAGCCTCGCTACTCTATAGATTTCTTCGATCGTTGTTTTACCTTCCAGAGCCTTGCGAACCCCATCTTCGAACATATTAATAAATCCTTCTTCCATTGCTTGCTTTGTCATCTCTTCTTTTGATGCACTTGCAGCAATCATACGGGAAAGGGTTTCACTTATCGTTAGTACTTCGGAGATCATTTCCCGTCCTGCATACCCGCTATGTCCACACTCTTTACATCCTTCACCTTCGTAGAATATAGGATTTTCCGGGAGATACTGCTTTACATCCTTCAAAAGACTTTCCGGAAGCACTGTTTGCACCTTACAGTGTACACATATCTTTCTTACAAGTCTTTGTGCCTGAATAGCTATAAGTGCACCACTCACAAGATACTCTTCTATACCCATATCCAAAATTCTGGTTACTGCAGAAATAGCATCATTGGTGTGTAGCGTAGAAAGTACCAAGTGCCCTGTAAGTGCTGCTTGTATAGCAATACGCAAAGTCTCCTGATCTCTAATCTCCCCGATCATTATCTTATCCGGATCTTGTCTTAATATAGACTTCAATGCAGACCCAAAAGTTAATCCGACATTAGGTCGTACCTGTACCTGCTGAAGTCCACTCATCTGATACTCAACAGGATCTTCAACAGTAATGATTTTATCTTTAATATCTTTAATTGCATTAAGTGCACCATAAAGTGTTGTGGTCTTACCGGATCCTGTAGGTCCTGTTACAAGCACTATGCCATAAGGTACTTTAATTGCTTCAGAAAATCTATCGTAACAAAATTTGCTCATACCTGCTTCTTCAAGTTTAATCATTGCTTTAGATTTATCTAAAATTCTCAAAACAATTGACTCACCATAAATAGTAGGAAGAGTTGATACCCTGAAATCAAAATCTTTTTTTGCTATAGTCGTAGAAAACCTACCATCCTGCGGTTTTCTTTTTTCTGCAATATCCAAATTTGAAAGTAATTTCATCCTTGATGCCAACGGGTTGAAAATATCTTTATCAAAAGTAAAACTTTGACGCAACATACCATCTACACGCTCTCTGACTATACAACTTTTTTCTGTTGCTTCTATATGTATATCACTTGCACCAATATAAATAGCAGATTTCAAGATAATATCAATAAGTTTTAAGACAGCCGATGATCCAGTATCCTCTTCACCTATATTTCCATCTTGGCTTAAATCTTTACGTATATCCGCTACTAAGCCTTTGACACTTTCATTAATTTCCAAACGTTGTAAATGCTGATGTATCTGCTTAGGCCTGGCAATGGCTATTCGTATAGGTTTTTTCGGGAAAAGACGTTGTACTGCATCTTGCGCTGCCATATCCAACGGATCATCAAAAACAACAAGCACATTCAAATCATTCTCTTCAATAGGAATAACATTATATTTAAGAAGTTGCCTATATGGTACCTGCGAAAAAAGTTTCATGTCTATTTCAACTTTATCTAAATCAACATACTCAACATTTAGCGCTTTTGCAATCTCTTTAAGAACAGGGGTAATATCAATTCCTTCAATCTTTTCCAGACGAGATAAAGTAAGAACCCCTTGTCTTACTTTCTTAGCTAAAAATATTTCAACAGAGTGTAAATCAATCATATTTTCAGCTATAAGGTTAGCAAATGAAATTTTCTTGGGTGGTCTGCTTTTTACTAAAGCAGAAATAGCGTCTTTAGTTATAAGCTTTTCATCAAGCATCATTTCAATAAGTTTTACCATTCCAATTACCCCTTCTTACTCTGATTTAGTATAGCATCTCATATCACTAGTCAAGCTAAATTTATAGTTATAGCGTACCTTTTTTTATCTTATGTAATAAACTTTTAGCTCGTCCTGAGTTTGATTTTTTAATATAAGTCGTCAAAATACGTATCGCTTCATTTTTACGCCCCAACTTCACTTTAGACTTTGCAAATATCAACCAACCCTCTTCAATATTTCCATTTACTTTATTGGTTTGCAATGCCCAATATTCTGCTTTTTTATAATTCCCTTTACGATAGTAGACTTTTGCTAAAAAAAGAGAATCATCTGTATCATGTGACTGATGAAAACGCTTTGCAACATCTTTATATGCACTTGCACTTGTCGTCTCTATAATATTTAAATGCACTTTTTTACGGTTTTTTTGTGCAGTTTCCTCTTTTATTTTAGGTTTATTAATTATTGCAGCCTCTTCTTCTATAGGCATATCTTCTACAATTTCATTAGAGTCATTTTCATGAGATGTCACTGTTACAGGTTTTATTTCAGTTATTTCAGGTTTCTTTATTTCCAATGTTGTCAAAGCTTTATCTATCAACAATGCAGTAGGCACCTTTGTAACTGCTTCTACCTTACTCTTATCATTAAAATTAAGAAAATCAATTTCTTTATAATTTAAAAAAGTTAAAGAGACAAGAAGTACAAGCAAAATAGAGAAGAGAAGTACAAACCAAGGCCTCATCTTTTTTTTCTTATATTTTTTCCACTCTTCTTCTAAAGGTTTAATATCATACATGAATATATCCCAATTTCAATGCAGCCATTTCAATAATTCTTTGAGGTATCTGTTCATAATTAATTTTAGAGGGTTCATTTTCATCATAATATTCACAAATTTCAAATAGTGTAAAAAGTAATTTATTACACTCTCTAAAATTACCTTTGGTAAAAGCATGAATAAGCTTCATATCCTTATCTTTAATACTATTTGCTATCTCAAAAAGATTCTTTTTTAAAAGCTTTTTATGTATGTAGGTAGTCTGATCCTCTTTGGTTGCATTTTTAAGTTCGATCACTTCCCAGATCCGAGATTGGAAATGCTCTTTAGCAATTAAATCTTCATTCTCTGTTTTATGCAAAGAGACAACAAATTTTACAGCACGGCTATCAGAAAAAAGTCTAATTTTCTCCATCATCTCAGGACCATACATCTGCGCCTCATCGAGGAGTATTATAATTTCTCTTTTTCCTCTTAAATTTTTACAAAAATCAACTAATGCTGAAAAATTCACTTCTGTATTATTAGGTAAATCCTTTTTTGTAAGCACTTTAAATAACTTATGAAAAAATTCTTTTTCGTTAATAGCCGGTGTATCAAAATAATGAATTTCCCGTTGATGTTTCAATTTGTTATGAATTCGATTAAGAAGAATACTTTTCCCTGTACCCGGTTTCCCAAAGAGTAAAATCATTTTTAACGGCTTATTTATGCTGTGTTCCAACTGTTTATAGGCTGAAATGGATGAATTCAGCTCAATGTAATCATCGTTATCTATAGAATCGATGAATACATTTTTAGCCGCTTCGTATCTACTTTTCATTTAGCTTTGTATATCCTAAATCTTTTAAGGAAACAGACTTAGAGTTCTTTACAATATGTGGTGTAATGATCAATACCAACTCTTCTACTGTATTGATCTTCTCTTCATGCTTAAATGCATACTCTAACAATGGTAAATCACCAAGCAAAGGAACTTTATTGATTTTAACGCCTGATTTGGAAGAGATCAAACCACCAAGAATAGCATGCTCTCCATCTTTAACTTTAACTACTGATGCAATTTGTCTTCTTACCAAATCTGGCGGAATAGCCCTTACTGCACCATCACTTTGTATTGTATCCACAGTATCAGATATAGAAGGATTGATCTTTAATGTGATCATACCGTTAGAATCAATTTCCGGGGTAATATCAAGTAAAATACCGGCAAATACGGAGTCAACCAATTCTCCTTCAGCCGAAGTCGAACCACCTCCACTGGTTGTCGTGCTGCTTGATTTTATCTTATAAAAAAGTTCCTTACCTACACTTATAAGTGCCGGTTGGTTATTGAGTGTCATAACTCTAGGACTTGAGATAGATTTCACATCTCCCTGAGTTCCTAAAAATTTTACTACCTCTGATACTTTGGCATTACCGGTAATACTGATCAATTGAGCATTGCTGGGAGTTGTACCTTCAGCAAATGTTGCGTCAGTAATTCCTTCTACATTATCAAAAGTATAAGTTGAAATATTTTTTTGTGCCATAGCCAATGTATTGATTGTAAAATTCTGTAATCCATAAAGTTGAGACCAGTCTACCCCTGTTGTTTTACTGTCATCAAATGTCACAGTAATAATACGTACATCAATAAGTACTTGTGACTTAATCTGTTTAGCTAAAGTATGCACATATCTTGCTACTCTGCTGATCTGTCTGTCTGTACCGGTAACTGTAACCATACCCGCTTCCGGGTTTACAATAGGTGATAGAGGATTATATTCCCACACCTGTCCATCAGGACCTGTCCAAGTGTCACCTGACCTTGTATAGTGCGTAGTCCCGTCACCCGCTCCAATCAAGATACGCTGAATTTCTTTTTCAACAGTTCTCCAAAATTTAAATTCATCATTACTTTCTATAGAAATACCGGTTCTGGATCCACCCTGATCACTTATTCCTGTATTCCCTCCTGCTGAAGAAGCAGAATTATTTGAGTTTGCAATAGTTACTTGAGCATTACTTTTTCCTGTTCTCTGCCCTGAAATATAATGAATTCGAAATGTTCTTGTAATGAAATATGAAATTTTGAGTTTATTACCATTCAATGAATAATAAAGATCGTTATCTTTAAGGATAGTATTCAAGAAACCTTTTAATGTACTGTTTTTTAATTTTACATAATAAAGTTTTTTATTCATTCTTTTCTTTGCAGCATCATCATTAACGATAACAGTTAATTCACAAGTATCTGCAAGATTTTCGATTACATCACTGATCGTCAATTTGCTGTCTATCGTAACACTAAACAATTTCGTAGAACAACTTCCTGCAACTAAAGTATTTGTAATACCTAACATCATTGTTAATGCAATAACGAACTTAACCCCTAAATCTCGTACTTTTTTCATCCTATAACCTTTCCTCTAACTTGATAAAATTATTTCTTTGTTGATGGAGAAATAATTTTTTGATATTATTACCATTTCTAAGTACCACACCTCTTTTACCTACATACTTTAGTGTGTAACCCATCATAGTGTCACCCACACTTTTCCATGTATTATTAATATATGCTTTACCATTCATAATAGCATGAAGTGACAATTTTACTGTTTCTTCTTTTTCTGGAATCACATATGTAGTGATATTGTTTTCTTCTTTAACTCTGGTAAATGGTTCTTTTGTTTTTTCTAATGTTTCTAATTTGACACCTTCTCGTTTTTCATGTATCTGAGCGATCATTTTTTCTATTTGTATCATAGAAAGATCAGCATAAATTGAAACCGTTAGGAATGAAATTATAAATAGTATCTTTTTCATTAGTGATTTATCCCCCATACAGAAATATTAATATCGGCTACAATTTTTGACGAGTTTTGATCAAGAGAAAACTTTGTTCCGTAGATATCTGTAACCAAAACATTTTGTTCAAGTTCATTCATGAATTTTATAATTCCCTTATATTCCCCCTTGCAGCCTACACCAATTTCCAGAACATATCCAAAACTACCATTATTGTCTACATAATGGTTTGAAATGTATTCAATCTCTACATTTTGTATCTCTGCTTTATCCGTAATGGAATTTAAAAATTTAGACCAGCTTTTTTGATTAAATAACATATCAGATAATTTTTCTAAATTCATATCAACAAACTGTATTTTTCTATTCAAAGCCATTATATTATTTTTTTTTCTGGCGATATCATGATTGAATTTCTTAACATAAAATTCACGATCACCATTTACAGTAATGGAGTTAAGATACGTATTGTTATCCGCAATACTTTTTTGTATGCTTTTCTTACTCGTCTCACTCTTTTTATACATTTTTTCAGTATAAGGCAAAAGATATGCATATGCAAGGTATGCGATAATACCTGCTATACCTAAAATGATCAACCATTTCTCACTCTCTTTTTTAGGTGCAAAGTAAGTATCTAATTCTTCTAATTTATCTTCTATGAATTTCATCTTAAATCAACCTTTAATAGACCTTTATAGTAATTACTCTCCGGATCTTTTTGAATAAGTTTAATATCAATTTGATCTATCTCATCAAAATGGGTATCTGAAATATATTTAATAAGCTCTGTGAGTTTTCGATCATCTGAGCTTACCAAAGAGAGCCATACTGTATCTTCTTTGCTATAAATCATATCAACTTGTACATCAAATTTATTTAACTCTTCTGCAATAGTATGAAAAGTACCTGACTTAAGACGATAATTTACTTTTTTATTATATATAGTAGTTAAAGTTTGTGTTTTCGCTTTATATATATCCGATAATTTAGCAATTTCCTTGTCTAATACATTTATTTCTTGTTTTTTGCTACTTAGTATTTTTTTATATTTATTTGCTTCTGCACGCAGTTGATCATTTTGTATAGTTAAAGCATAAATTTTGGCCTCATTTGTATAGGATCCTATTAAATAAACCAAAGGATAAGCCAAACCAACAAAGACAGCAGCTAAAGTTGCTATGATAAACTGTCCACTTGCACGATTCATAAACGATGGAGCACGTGGGAATATGCTAAGATTTACAAGAGACGATTCATCTTCCATATAATTAAATGAACTAAGCAGCATCAAATATTGAAGTTGGTCTGTATACCATTCATCAGTTCTCACATGATAATCAAAATTCAAATCTGCTGACTGTAATCCCAAATAGTTTTGACTATACTCATCCAAGCCTATAATAGGACCTTTCACACTACCTATAAACATATGATCAATTGTGTCTAATCCAAATGCCCTTTTCGTATAAATAATAATATCATTGATGGTAATAAATATTTCACCAAAAATCTTCATAAAATTTTGCTGGTATTCATCATTGGTTGCTTTAAGTCCTTCAGACTCTAAAATAGAAAAGAACTCTTTTTCATCAACCCGCTCACCAACAATTTCACAATATTTTTCATACATTTGCTCTAAAGAAAACTCTATGGATTTGGAATAAAGATATTCTCCATCTTTATAAAATGTTACAAATGCATCTTGCATAGTAAAATACATAAAACAATGTGTTCCACTATCATTTAATATCTCTTTTTTATATAATGCTTTATAAAGAAGTGGTGCAGGAATAATAAGGTCAAGATATTTTGTCTCTTGTTTTGTAGGGAGAAAGAGTCTGTCTAAAACTTCCGGTTCAGCAATAAAAAGATGGAATTTTCTCTCTTCTCCCCCATTCTCAATTTCAATTGAAGAGATAATATAATTACTGGCTTGATCCAAGCCTAATTCTTCATATGCTTTTATTTCAAGAATATCTATAATATCTTCTTGTGGTATATTACGACTTAAATTTACTGTAGTACCAATGATATCTTTATTGCTTATATATGAAGTAATAAAATTTGAAGTGTTATAGCTTAGTTTATTTAAAGGTTGAAATAAATCATCCTTATATATATAGTTTTTATCAGCATAAGCATTAAGCGTAACAATATTTTTTATATCCGATTTCAATTCTTTCGACGAACTTTTTTTCAAAAACATTCTAAACTTCCTTGTTTGTTAAACAATTATATATTTTATAATATTAAAACTATCTTACAAAATAAAATTTTCTTTAAAATATAACTTTTTTTAATCATTTATTTTTTCATAAAGCTAAAGTGCCCGTTTACAAGGGAATAGCCGTCTTATTTGTCTAAAGTCATTTTCTATATGAAATCTAAATTTTACCTCTCTTTTAAATGATATATCCGAACTCTTCCAAGCTTTCTCTATTTTTACTCCACCCTTTTTTAACAGAGACGTGCAGATCCAAAAAGATTTTTTTACCTGCAAAAAGCTCCATCTGTTCACGGGCAAGTTTTCCTACGCGTTTAATACCCATACCTTTTTGACCAACGATCATACCCTTCTGTGTCTCTTTTTCTACAACAATAGTTGCATACACTTTATCTAAAGTATCACTCTCCTCTATCTTGTCTATGGTTACATCACTCTCATACGGTATCTCATCACTGAGATTCTCAAATATAGATTCACGAATAAGCTCTTTATAGATATCTCGTATATTTTCGGTTGTAAGTATCTCCGGATCATAGAAAAATGGTGAATACGGCAAATGCTTTGCTATTTCATCAAGCAACTGCTTTTTCCCCACCTTTTTATTCACAGAAAAAGGAATAATTGCTTCAAATTCATCTTGATACTTTTGATATTCACCAAGCTTAGCCAAAATATCACCCTGCTTCACATGATCAATTTTTGTTAAAACGACCATATGCTTTACACCTTTTGCCTGTGCAAGTTTTAAAAATTTTTCATACTCTGTCAGTTTGTCTGTTACAGGTGCAAGAAATACAATAAGATCACTGTCTCCCATTGCTTTCAGTGCTTCATCAAGCATGAACTTATTGAGCAATCTTTCTTTTTCATGAATACCCGGTGTATCTACAAAAATGATCTGGGTATTTTCATGCATCACAATAATGTTCATACGTTTACGTGTTGCCTGTGCCTTTTTGGAAACCATTGCAAGTTTTTCACCTACAACATGGTTAAGCAGCGTACTTTTCCCTGCATTCGGCCGCCCTACAACTGCTACGAATCCTGCTTTAGTCTCTATATTTTCTTTATTGAACATTTTCATTTCTACTTTTTCATTTTTTTATTTGTAAGATACTAGAGGATATATCTTGTAGTATCTTCATCTTCCACTACTTTGCCTATCTTTTCCTCTACAAGAGCTTTATCTATAGTGACTGTTTCTCCTGTATATTCATCTGCAGAGAAACTGATCTCTTCTAAAATCTTCTCCATTACCGTATGCAAACGTCTGGCACCGATATCTTCCGTCTTTTCATTTGCAAGCAGTGAATAGTAAGCAATGGCACGTAGTGCTTCTTCATCAAACACTAAGTCCACTCCTTCAACTTTCATCAAAGCCTGATACTGTTTTATGAGTGAGTTATTTGGTTCTGTCAAGATACGATACAGTATCTCTTCATCCAGGCTGTCCAGTTCCACACGCAATGGAAAACGTCCTTGAAGCTCAGGAATCAAATCACTGGGTTTACTCAAGTGAAATGCTCCGGCTGCAATGAAGAGTATATGATCAGTCTTTACCATACCTAACTTTGTATGTACAGTAGATCCTTCTACTATAGGAAGCAGGTCTCTTTGTACGCCTTCTTTGCTCGGGTCTTGTCTGCTTTGGGTATTGGCAGCGACTGCGATCTTATCTACTTCATCAAGAAAAACAATACCACCCTTCTCTACTTTTTCAAGTGCAAGTGCTTTGAGTTGTTCTTCATCAAGTAATGCTTCACTCGCCTCTTGTGCCAAGATCTTCTTTGCATCCGCTACTGTAACCTCTTTTTCCGGTCCTTTTTTACCCATACCGCCTAAGACTTTAACGATAGACTCTTGTACCTGTATCATCTGAGGAGGCAGTCCGTCTTCCGGCAGGCTGGCATTATTTGGCATTGTCACTTTTATCTTAAGATGATCAAGTTCCCCTTTGGCAAACTTCTCTTGCATACGTGCGAACGATGCATCATACTCTGCTTGTTTCTGTTCACTTGCTCCAGAAGGAAGAGGAGGAAGAAGTTTCTCTATGATCTTATTTTCTATGTAGTTTTCTATCTTCTCTTTATTCTTCTCATTTTCTGCTTCACGGACGATACCCATGGATGTAGCAGCCAGATCACGTATCATGGACTCAACATCACGACCTACAAAGCCGACTTCGGTATATTTACTTGCTTCTACTTTGATAAAAGGAAGATTCATCATCTTAGCAAGTCTTCTGGCTATCTCTGTTTTTCCCACCCCTGTACTACCTATCATAAGTATATTCTTAGGAGTTACATCTTGTTGCATCTCTTCATTGAGCTGCATACGTCTATAACGGTTTCTTAATGCTACAGCAATAGTTTTCTTTGCATTATCCTGTCCTATAACATATTTATTTAAATGATTCACTATTTCTTTAGGTGTTAAATTATCCAATGTGATTCCTTAAAGTTCTAATATTTTAATATTTTTATTCGTATAGATACAAAGATCACCTGCGACTTCAAGTGATTCCTGTACAAGCTCTTTTGGTTCAAGGTTTGCGTGTTTATCTAAAGCTCTTGCTGCTGAAATGGCATAGTTGCCTCCAGACCCGATGGCTGCTATCTTCCCATCTTGAGGCTCTACCACATCACCTGTTCCGGAGAGGATGAAGATATGCTCTTTATTTAAGACGATCATCATCGCTTCGAGCTGTCGTAGCTGTTTATCTTTTCTCCACATTTTAGAGAAGCCTATGACGGATTTAAAGAGGTCACCTTTTTTTTCTGCAAGTATGCCTTCAAACATATCAAAAAGGTTAAAAGCATCTGCTGTACTCCCGGCAAAACCTGCTAGAATTTTACCTTCGTGAAGTGTACGGATCTTCGTGGCATTGCTTTTAAGAACCGTATCTCCAAAAGTGACTTGACCATCACCTCCGATGACTGCTTTACCATCCGCTCTGTATCCCAGTATCGTAGTAGCATCAAACATGACTAAACACCTACTACTTCTACTTTAAGTGCTGCATGAATACCGTGCCCGAGTTTTGCATCTACTTCATGAGTACCTATGGATTTAATTGCTTTTTTCAGATTGATATGCTTCTTGTCAAGCTCAATGTTAAGCTGTGAAGCAATAGCTGCTGAAATGTCTGCATTTCCAACGGAACCTTTTATCCCTACAGGTGCTAAAGGTTTTTCAATCTTGATCGGGGTAGCTTCCAGTGTTATTTTTTCTGCTTCCAGTCTAGCCAATTCATCTCTAAGTTCACGAGCCATTCTCTCTTGCTCTGCCTTCCAATTCTCCACTACTTCAGGTGTAGCCAATTTTGCCAACCCTTTACCGATGAGAAAGTTCTGACCATATCCATCTTTCACTTCTTTGATCTCACCTGCTTTACCCAGTGTTTTAACATCTTTTATCAATAGTACTTTCATTCTATATCCTTCATTGGAGTTATAATTGCTAATATTTTATCTAAACTTTACTAATAGATGATTTTTATTATTGTAGCTATGATACAATCACCAAAAATAAATACGGGATACCCTTAATGTTTCAAGAATTCAAAATCAATAATTTAGAACAATTTCCAGAAGACTTAAAAAAACTCTTAGACCAACAACGAGCAGTCATAAACACTATTACAACCAATGATGAAATCAGCTATAATAAAATCCTTAAACCTCTTCAGGACTTAGATGAAGAACTAGGGCTTTTCTTTACCCCTCTTTCTCACCTTAACTCAGTCATGAACTCAGAAGAGACACAAAAGGCTTATGAAGCGTCTATCCCTTTGCTTTCCAAATTTTCTTCAGAGATGGCACAGAATGAAGCTCTTTTTAAAAAAATAGAGCAGATCAAAGCAACAGAGGATGAAGCAAAAACCGTTATCGCACATGAGGTCAGAGACTTTGTACTCTCAGGTGTTAAACTTCCGGATGAGTTGAAAAAAAGAATGGAAGAGATATCACTCAAACTCAGTGAACTCTCTAACCACTTTTCTCAAAACCTACTTGATGCAACCAATGCCTATGAACTCATTATCGAAGATGAAAAAGATGTGGAGGGGATGCCCCAGCCTGACATCGATGCTGCCAAAGAAGAGGTGGATGGTAAAACTGTTTATAAGTTTACACTACAGTTCCCCAGCTACTTAGCCTATATGACCTACGGGCCAAACCGTGAGTATAGAAAAGAGCTCTCAAAAGCCTTCAGTACACGTGCTCCCCAAAATGCAGAGGTCATAGACCAGATCCTTGCACTCAAACAGGAGAAAGCCAAACTCTTAGGGTTTGAGAGTTATGCCCACTATGCACTGGAGACCAGGGATGCAAATACTCAGGAAGAGGTGATAGGCTTCTTGAATGACTTGGCTGATGCTGCTCTGCCTCAAGCCAAAAATGAGCTGGAAGAACTCAAAGCATTTGCAAAAAAAGTAGATGGTATCGAGGATCTGGCTGGTTATGATGTTGGGTACTACAGTGAAAAACTCAAAAAAGAGAAATTTGATTTTGACGACACGATGACAAAACCCTACTTTGAACAGAGTAAAGTCTTGGAGGGATTGCTAGACATTGTCTCTGAACTCTTTGATGTAACATTTAAACCTGTAGATGTTCCTACCTGGCATGAATGCGTCAAACCTTTTGATATCTTTGAAAACGGTGAGCTTTCAGGACGTATCTACTTTGACCTTGAAGCCCGTAAAGATAAGCGTGGGGGTGCATGGATGAATGACTGGGAGACACACTATGTCGATGGCAAAGGAAAGAGACACCTTGCCTCTGCATTTATCGTATGTAACTTCTCACCAACGACAGAAAAAACCCCTTCACTTTTACGTCATGACGATGTAGTCACCCTCTTCCATGAGATGGGTCATGCTATCCACCACCTCTTTGGTAAATGTCATGAGCGTTCTGTTTCAGGCATTAACGGTGTGGCATGGGATGTAGTTGAATTCCCTTCACAATTCCTGGAGAACTTTGCATATGAAGCTGCTATACTAAAACGTTTCGGATTTCATCATGAAACAGGAGAGCCTATTTCAGAGGAACTCATGGCAAAGATCAAAGAGACAAAGAACTTTCAGGCAGCCCTGGGCATCCTGCGTCAGGTAGAATTCTCCCTCTTTGACTTCAAACTGCATCAAAAACTTTACCAGGGAGAAGAGGTGCAGGCATTACTCGACAGTATCAGAGAGAAAACCTCCCTGCTCAAACCACCAAGCTATAATAAGTTCCAACACGGTTTTGCACACATCTTCGGAGGCGGGTATGCAGCAGGCTATTACTCTTATAAATGGGCTGAAGTACTGAGTGCAGATGCCTTCTTCACCTGTTTGGATGAAAAAGACGGATTTGACAAAGAGCAGGCAAAAGGATATAAAGAGATAATACTTGCCAATGGTGGTGCCAAAGAGATGAGTGAACTCTATCAGGAATGGCTTGGGCGCAAGGCGGATGTAAAAAGTCTTATCAAGCTTTATGAAATAAACTAACTGTAGGGGTCAACCCCCGTGTTGACCCTTGATATACCATACACTTTGGAAACCATGGGCAGATACGGGGGGTCTGTCCCTACAAGGATATATTATGCAGGAATACCGTTCTCTTGCCCTGACCGTTATTGCTATCTTCATCATCACCTTGCTAGGTGCCTATTTCAGCCCTACTTTCAGTGAACAAAAAAGCTACCTGGAACTCTTTTTTCTTATGGGCAGCCTGCTTTTCATCTTCTCTGTATTGGTGATCTTTGCTACTATCTGGTTTGGTTCATTTGCTATTTACGGGGCTGTTTTTCTTGCGGCTGTAATGGGTATGTATGGTATAGAAGGTGCTCTGCTTGTAACAAGCATGACCTATTTTACTTGGGGATCCATTTTTGCTATGGAGACATTATTGGTTTATCATGGAGTCGAAAGTGCACAAGAGTGGTTTGAACGACGCTATACATTTGCGTCATTTAAAAGAGAGTATTACGCCTTCTATCCTATGATTGGAGTAGCGTATTTTTTCTTGGAGCTTATACCAAGTATTTTTTATAGAGAGAGTTTTTTAAAGTTCTCACCTTCCAAACTGTTGAAGATGATGGAAGAAGTATTGAAGTAAAATATTTAACTTTTTCAAATACATATCGTCATTCCCGTCTCCGATCGGGAATCTAGAATCCAATTGGAAGAGAATATTTAAATACTCTTGGTAGTTTGATTTCCAGATCCCCGTGTCAAGCACGGGGATAACACATGCTTATATCTACTTTTTTTCTTATTTTTTCTTTCCAAACCCAAAGAAACGTTTGATACGCTCACAGATCGTTACAGAACCTGTCTCGATGCGGCATACTTCAGTCTCTTCATAGTCACCTACAAGTGTCTTGATACGCTCAGGTTGTTTTTTACCTTCAATGATGAATCTGAGTGCATTAAGGCGAATGAAGCCTTCTGCATCTTTTTGGTTATATACTTCATCTTCTTCAAATGTAGAGTGCTCTTCAGAGTAGAGAGAGAGGTCTGACTTTCTACCTACTACCATTACATTCCCTTTGTAGAGTTTAAGTTTTACATCACCCTGCACCTGCTCTTGCGTTGCATCTATGGCCGCCTGGAGCATCTTGCGTTCTGCTGACCACCATAGACCGTTGTAGATGAGTTTTGCATATTTAGGCATAAGCTCATCTTTCATATGCGCCTCTTCTCTATCCAGAGTGATAGACTCAATGGCACGGTGTGCTTTAAGCATAATAGTTCCACCCGGTGTCTCGTAACATCCACGTGCTTTCATCCCTACCATACGGTTCTCAACGATGTCGATACGTCCGATACCATGTTTTTTACCAAGTGTGTTAAGTGTCTCCAAAATAGTCGCCGGACTCATCTCTTCACCGTTGATCGCTACCGGGTCACCTTTTTCATAGCTGATCGTAATATATTCAGCTTCATCAGGTGCTTTCTCCGGACTTACAGACCATAGCCACATATCTTCTTCCGGCTCATTGAATGGATTTTCCAACCACTCACCCTCGTAAGAGATGTGAAGCAGGTTCGCATCCATAGAGTAAGGTTTCGCTTGACCTTTTCCGTCTATATTGATGCCGTGTTTTTCAGCATATGCCAAAAGTTTTGTACGTGAGTTCAGATCCCATTCTCTCCAAGGAGCAATCACTGCAATATCCGGATCAAGTGCCAAGTAACCAAGCTCAAAGCGTACCTGGTCATTCCCCTTGCCTGTTGCTCCGTGAGAGACTGCATCTGCACCCGTCTCATGAGCGATCTCGATCTGTTTTTTAGAAATGAGCGGTCTTGCGATAGACGTACCAAGCAAATACTCACCCTCATAAATGGCATTGGCTCTGAACATCGGGAAAACAAAATCTTTCACAAACTCTTCTCTGAGGTCCAGAATGAAGATATTCTCAGGTTTGATTCCCATATCCAACGCTTTTTGACGTGCAGGCTCCACCTCTTCACCCTGACCAAGGTCAGCTGTGAATGTCACCACTTCACACTCATACTCATCTTGAAGCCATTTTAAAATAATGCTCGTATCAAGCCCACCGGAGTAAGCCAGTACTGCTTTGTTGATCTTTCTTTTTGCCATTTTCCAAGCCTTAAAAATAATATTGTCGCGATTTTAGCATAATGTTGGTTAAGTTCTACTCAAACCCATACTTCTTCAAAATAATATCCACTACAGCCTTCTTATACGCTCCGGTATGACGGAATACCTCATTACCCAAAGCATCGAAAAATATCTGTGTAGGCATCTCTTTGAGTTTGTAGATGTCACGGCTGATGATACGTTCTTTTTGTCCGTCTATGGAGTAGATCTGAAACTCCGGATGTTCTTCCAGGACTTCAGAAAAAACTTTGGACATGGCCAGACAGCTGTAACAGTGTGTCATACCAAAGGCTAAGATTGTTGGTTTACCGTTGCCTATTTTGTCTTTAACATCTGCGTATTGCATTACAGGTAGTGGTTTCTTTTCAGACATTTTTTTCCTCATAATAAAACCAGAAAGTGGAAACTTTATCGGAGTGTATACCTCCGGTGCAGTCTCACCCCAAAGTTTATTCGCTTATAAAAGTTTTTAGTTTATAACACGCTATTGCTTTAAGAGGGTATAAAAAATAGACATTTATGCAAATTCCAGTGGGACTGAAGTCTCCACTTCCAGAGACATAAACATATTTTGCTATAATCAAATTAATATTACTCAAGGGAGTTCATACATGTTACTCGGCGTAAATATAGACCATATTGCAGTACTTAGAGAGGCTAGAAAAGTAGCTGATCCTGACCCGTTGGATGCTCTGAGCATCTGTAAACGTGCAGGAGCTGACCAGATCACCATACACCTGCGTGAAGACAGACGGCATATGCAAGATGCGGATGCGAAGAACATCATCGAACTCTCTTCGCTTCCTGTAAACCTTGAGTGTGCCATTTCTCCTGAAATGATAGACATTGCATGTGACCTGAAACCTCATCGTGTGACCCTTGTCCCGGAAAAACGTGAAGAGGTCACTACTGAGGGTGGGCTTTTAGTCATCGGTGAACAACCTAAACTCAAAGATGCCATCAGAAGATTACAAAAAAATGAGATAGAAGTTTCACTCTTCATAGACCCTACGCTTGATGCAGTCAGAGCTTCTGAGGCATTGGGTGTGGAGTGGATAGAGTTTCATACAGGCAAATATGCCAATGTCTATGCCATGCTCTATGGCAACCTAAGAAAAACACACCACAGCATACCAGAGCTTGAACTCTCTCGAAAGATCCTAAAACAGATGATAGGTGATGAGCTTTGTAACCTTCGTCTACTCTCTTGTGATGCGATGGAACATGGGTTGCGTGTGGCTGCAGGACACGGGCTTAATATGCAAAATGTCAAAGAGATCGTAGAGATAGAAACCATAGAAGAACTCAACATCGGTCAAAGCATCATTGCTCGTTCTGTTTATACAGGTTTAGAACAAGCTATTTTAGATATGAAAGCTTTGATGATACGATGATGAAAAAAATCGCTATCAGCATAGGTGACCTAAACGGCATAGGCATCCAACTTGCCCTTGAGAACCACCATACTATTTCTAAAGAAGTAGAACCTGTTTACTGCATAGACAGAAGTATGCTAGAACAGGCAGCCAAAGGACTTCAACTTAGCATTCCTGATGATTTTAAAACCATAGAGAAGATTGCACCTTCTTTTAACATAGAGGCTGGTGTAGTGAGCAAAGAGAGCGGAGTATATGCTTATGCTTCATTTGTAAAAGCGGTTGAGCTTGCACGAGAAAAAAAAGTAGATGCCATTACTACATTACCCATACACAAAAAAGCGTGGGAACTTGCAGGAGTGAAGTACAAAGGTCATACCGATGCCCTTCGTGACTTCTTTGATGCAGAAGCTATCATGATGCTGGGATGTCCTCAAATGTATGTCGCTCTGTTTACAGAGCATATACCTCTTAAAGAGGTAGCCTGCAGTATCAATGAAAAAGATCTGACAAGATTTTTATTGGACTTTTACAAGACGGCCCAACCAAACAAACAAGTAGGTGTCCTGGGACTTAATCCCCATGCAGGAGATGATGGTGTGCTAGGGAGTGAAGAACGTATCATACAAAAGGCTATAGATAATGCAAATATGACCATTAACCCACTTTATCGTCGGGGAGAGAAGACCCCGACCTACAGCAATCCTCTTGTACCTGATGTTGCTTTTACCCCAAATACAAGAAAAAATTACACCCACTACATAGCCATGTACCATGACCAGGGGCTGGCACCTCTCAAAGCACTCTATTTTGATGAGGGGATCAATGTATCACTAAATCTGCCCATACTCAGAACTTCTGTAGATCACGGTACGGCATTTGACATAGCCTACAAAAACATAGAGTTAAATAACCAAAGCTACATCAACGCAATAAAATATATAACAGGTAGCAGGTAGCAGGTAGCAGGTAGCAGGTAGCAGGTAGCAGGTAGCAGGTAGC
>OFDI01000004.1_pt1 | contig 95358 bp, 93 predicted proteins | sample 1520301 | NCBI WGS metagenome assembly OFDI01 (sample SAMEA3696446, study PRJEB22514) | metagenome | biome: water; feature: marine; material: hydrothermal vent | place: Pacific Ocean | collected 2014-08-12 | depth 1521 m
AAGGAATTAGCTGCTTGATTGAGGTGAAATTGCACTTATGATTTGAATGGGCGTTGTTTTTTCTTTTCCTCTTCCACTCCTGCACAACATCCCTTTGAGAACTTCAGATAAAGTATAGGCAGTATGATCAGCGTAAGCAGTGTCGAAGAGATAAGACCATTGATCACAACGATAGCCAGAGGTCTTTGGATCTCTGAACCCGGCCCGGTGGCAAAGAGCAGGGGAAGAAGACCGAATGCAGCAATGGTAGCGGTCATCAATACAGGTCTGAGTCTCTTAATAGAGCCTTCTACGACTGCATCTCTGAGCTCTGTACCGTTTTTGATAAGGTAATTGAAATAGTTCACCAGTACGACCCCATTGAGTACAGCGATACCAAGGAGGGCGATGAACCCAACGGATGCAGGTACCGACATATACTCTCCGCTCAGATAGAGTCCTATGAATCCGCCTATCAAAGCCAATGGTACATTGATCAGTACGATAACCGCCTGTGTCAAAGAACCGAAAGAGACAAAGAGCAGAATAAACACTAAAAAGAGTGCCAAAGGTACAATGATCGCCAGTCTGGATGCGGCTCTCTGTTGATTTTCAAACTCTCCGCCGTAGGCAAGATAGTATCCTGCAGGCAGTTTGACCTCTTTACCAATCTTTGCCTTGGCTTCTTCTACAAAACTTACAAGGTCACGGCCTTCCACATTCGTCTGTACAATGGTTTTTCTATATCCATGTTCATGTTCTATCTGTACCGGTCCTGCATTGGAGATGAATTTTACAAAATTACTTAATGGAACAGCCTTGCCGTTTTCCAGCGGATAGTAGAGTTTTCTGATCTTATCCAGAGAGTTCTGCAGGTTTTCATCTCCTTTGACCATAAGATCGATACGGCGCATACCTTCCTGAATGATACCTGCCTGTACCCCTGTGACCATTACTTTGAGGAAATCGTTGATCTCCTGCTGGCTGATCCCGTGATATGCCATCGCTTTTTTGTCAAATTCCAATTCAAAATACTCAACACCTTCATTGGCTTTTTTATAGACATCACTGCTTCCCGGAATGGTTTCAAGTATACCTTTTATCTGTACAGCGATCTCTTCGAGTTTCTCATTGTCACTGCCAAAGATATCGATAGCCAGATCGCCCCTGACCCCTGTAAGCATCTCAGATACTCTCATTTCAATAGGCTGTGTAAATCCATACTCTATACCTACGAACTGGTCAAGGACCTTTCTGATCTCTTCAATGACAAATTCTTTGGAGGGTTCTCTCCACTCTTTTTTCTCTTTGAGTACTAAAAAGGTATCAGTATCGTTAAGCCCCATAGGATCAAGACCCAGTTCATCACTTCCTGTTCTTGCGATAATATCTTTGATCTCAGGTACAGACTCCAAAAGCTTTTTTTGTATTTTAAGATTGAGTGTCAGACTCTCTTGCAGTGAAATGGACGGGAGCATCTCAATACCGATGATAATACTTCCTTCATCCATCGTAGGCATGAACGCCTTACCTGTTTTTGATGCAAGGTAAAGTGAACCTCCAAAGAGTATCAGTACCGCCAGGATAATACCTTTGGCATGTTTTAGACAAAATATGAGTACAGGTCTGTAACCTTTCGTAAGAAGTTTGATAAGGTATGACTCTTTGTCAGGTCTTTTGCTTAGGATAAATGAACTCAGGACCGGTATGAGCGTTAACGCAAGGACCAGTGAACTAAAAAGTGCGAAAATGATACTGAGTGCCACAGGCCTGAAGAGTTTGCCTTCAAGTCCTTCCAGTGTAAGAAGAGGCATGAATACAATGATGATGATCAATACACCTGTAATGATGGATGGTGCCATCTCCAGGGTGGCACCATAGATGATATGCAGTTTGCTTTGCCGTTTATGTTTGGGGTTTCCGAGTTCAGCTGTAATATGTTCAACAACAACTACGGCAGAATCCACCAGTATCCCGATGGCAATAGCAAGTCCTCCAAGACTCATAAGGTTTGCGGTAAGTCCAAAGTACTGCATAGCAATAAAACTCATCAGCAGGGCAAAAGGAAGGATAAGCGCAACACTTACGGCTGAAGCAAGATTCCCCAGCATAACAAGCAGGATCACCATAATAAGTATGATGGCTTCATAGAGAGCATTTTTTACTGTATCTGTTGCAAGGTTCACAAGATCGGAACGGTCATAGAATATCTCTATTTTGGTATCACCGGGCAGCATGGGTTCAAGTTTTTTCAGTTCTTCTTTTACTTTTTCAAGTACTATCCCGGTATTCGTACCTTTAAGTCCAAGTACCAATCCCTGTACTGCTTCTCCCTCTCCGTTCTTGCTTACAAAGCCTGCACGGGTAAGATATCCGAATTTTACTGTTGCTACATCACTGAGTGTGATCACTTTATCTGCACTTTTACCTACCGGCAGATTTTTGATATCATGTAGATCTTTCAGCTATCCTACACTACGTACTAATATACTCTCCACTCCCTGGGAGACACGTCCTGCACCATCATTCTGATTGTTCTTTTCAAGTGCCCGGAAGATCTGTTCAAGTGTAACACCCATCGTTCTCATTTTATTTAAATCAGGTACCACTTCATACGTTTTGACTTTTCCACCAAGGGCGTTCACCTCTGCCACACCGCTTACAGAACGGATCTTGGGAGCAATGATCCAGTCCAGAAGAGTTCGTTTCTCTTCAAGTGAAAGTCCGTTTGATTCGATAGTGAACATCAAAATATCACTTAATGGCGTAGAGATAGGTGCAAGTCCCCCTTCCATATTTGCAGGGAGTTCGCCTTTGATATCTGCAAGTCTTTCGCTTACCTGTTGTCTGGCCCAGTAAATATCCGTACCGTCTTCAAAATCTATGGTGATATCACACAAGCCGTATTTGGCAGTAGAACGCATCATTGTCTCATGCGGGATACCAACCATCTTCATTTCTATAGGTACGGTAATACGGGACTCTATCTCGGCAGGGGTCATCCCGCTTGATTTGATGATGATCTTTACCTGAGTAGGGGAGATGTCAGGAAAGGCATCCACCGGAAGCTCTTTATAGGCTTTGATACCAAAACCGAGTATCACCAGTGCCAGAAGAGAAAAGAAGAGCCTCTGTGCGAGTGCAAAACCTATGATCTTATTCATTATTGTCACCCAGCATATTTTTCAGTATGGCTATAGAATTCACTGCTATTTTGTGTTTCAGCCTCTTAGAAGGTTTAATGAAATAATAGTTGTCATCTTCAGCAAGTATGGTTACCGGTACAGCAGTAAACCCTTCTTTGGTTTTGATAAATACAATTTGAGTATCTCCCTCTTTGATCACAGAAGTTTTCCTGATCTTAAGACTCTCTCCTGAAAGAGTGATCCTTGCACTGGTACGAAGTCCCGGAACGATATCTGTATCTGACGGTACAGAAAAACGTATTTGCCTGGTCTGGTTCTCAGGATTGATCACAGGAGAGATCTGCAGTATCGTTGCGTTAAAAGTCTTGTTTGTAAAAGATATCTCTACGTTCTCTCCTTCATGAAGATTTTCTGTTCTCTGAGCTTCTATATTGCTCTCAAGCCAAAGCGGACCTTTTTCCTGGATCACGAAAAGTGCATCAGCAGGACTGGTACTCTTCCCCGGGGTAGCATGAAGTTCTACGATACTGCCATCAATAATACTTTGTATCTTTATCGTCTGGGAGAGTTTCAGATCTTTAAAGAGTGTTGAGATCACTTCATCACTCGCTCCATAGCTTTTCAGGAGTGCTTTGGATGCAGCAACTTTGATCTTGTCCGTTTCAAGTTCTGCATTGGCAGCAACACACTCTTTTTGAGGAATGATCTCTTCTTTGCAAAGCATATTCTTACGTTCGGTCAGATGTTTGTGATGACGGAACTCTATTGCATCAGCTATTGCTTTTTGTTGTATCTCTATCCATTGGGTACCTGTTACTTCTGCAAGCACATACCCTTTAGTGACTTCCTGATATTTTGCAACATTCAGTTTTTTTACATTTGCTTCAAAAGGCAGTGAAATAGTATGCAGAAGTGATGGTGGTGTCACTACTTCGGTAATGAACTCACCCAAGGGGATCCTTTTTGAGATTTGCGGTGTTTCGACTCTGATCTGCCAATTCTTTTCCTGCTCAGGAGTCATTTGTATCTTTTCAGCATTGAGTGTAAATGCCAATAGTGTCAATAGTAGTAGTTGTTTCTTCATTAGTTGTCCTTTTTTTCACTGATAGTATAGAGTTTGAAAAGTGTATTGTAGTACGCTTTTTTCGTAGCATATATCTCTTGTCTGAGCTGGTATGATTTTTGTCTGTTAAGGAGGTATTCGATCACAGAAGTTTCACCCAGATCATAACTCCTTTTTATCAGAGGTAAGAGTTTTTTCTGATAATTCCGGTAATTTCTTTTTAATGTCTGAACCATCAATGCATGCCCCTTTAGCTGAGATCTCAACTGTATAAGCATGCTTTTCTTTTCTATCATGCTTTGTTCAAATTCAAAGCTGACAGCACTGTTGCGGTACATTGCTGCAGCACGCTCATGCTCTGATCTTCTGCTGCTGAATGTAAGAGGGACAGAAATACCTACCGAGTATTTATCGATATCAAGTTCATTACTGTACTGTACTGAAAGATCAATGGATTCGAATGCCCCGGAGTGTCTCTTCAGTGCTTCCTGTGTACTTTGTACCCGTTTTTGATACGCATCTTTTGAGAGTTCAAAGGTATCGGAAAGTGTAACGTCACTTCGTATAGGATACATATCTCTGCATGAAAGTTTTACATGTTTTATATCCTTGATATTACTTAACATTAAGAGATTTTCTTTAGAGATCTCCTGCTGCATATGCATTTCCTGAAGTTGGGCATAGAGTCTGTTCTTTTCTGTTTCAAGCTGCATCAGTTCTGTTTTTGATATCTCTTTATATTCATAGGCTTTTTGTTTCTTTTTATAAAGTTTTACCAGATCAAGGTAGCTCTGTCTGAAACTTCTGTAATTTTGAACATCAAGACAGTGTTGATGATATATATTTTTCAGTCCATTTTTAAAATGCAGAATATTTCTCTCTTTTTCCAATAAATAAGCCTGGTTGGAAAGACGTGTGACCTTTTGTTCCTGTGCCTGAATATCACCCAGCATGAATTTTTTTGAAATACCTACTGAGTATTCATTACCCTGTATTCCTGTGTCCGGATATGCTTTCGTACCTTCACCGAATACTTCAATGGGGTCAGAGGCTGTATTTGCCTGATTTTTGGCTTCCAGAGCCAGACCTTCCTGCTGTAATGCTTTAGACAGAGCACTGTTCTGCCCGGCAGATCTCAATACTTTGTCAAGTGTATATGTTGATGCATATCCTGTCTGCATCAAAAAGAGAGATAAAACAATATATTTCATGATGTTGGTTTCCTTTGTAGTTATAAATATTTTTAAATGCAGATCTGTCATTCTGATAAGATCTTGGAGATGATGGAGCCGTCAAGGGCATTGATCTCTATTTTGCAATTTTCTGTATAGCTTCGGTAAAAAAGCAGCTGACCTTTATGTCTGAGTCTTTGGGATATGACATTTTCTCTACAATACGAAGCAGCCGTTTTTTTGGCTTCTTCATACTTGATCCTGGCTAACTGTTGCAACTGTATCTGTTTCTTCAGCTTGAGAGAACTCTTATGGTTGTATGTGTGAAGCGGTATAGCATCATCTACCATCAACTGCATATTTGCAGTACCGATGACAGAGAACACTATTGTAAATAATAGTATTTTCATAGGTTGACCTTTTTTATATAGATATAGAGTATGGTGTATGAATTGATCGTGGTATATAAAAGGTTATGCTATTGGAGGTTTATTGGTATTTTCTTTATGGGGCGGGGTATATTGCAATAGATAATAGGAGTGTGTTTTCTCTTTTTTGAAGGAGAGGGCATTACTGCCGACAGACGAAACAAGGCCTACAAAATGGAACATACTGTGTATTTCATTGATATCGGTACATTCCTGTGCTCCTGCATCATTACTTACATAATTTGTAACTGACACTTTGTCATTTGTTTCCAGCATATTGATGACCGTATCATGCACTATGACAAAAGAGAGCATAAGAATAACAACAAAAATGATTTTAGATCGCATTATTATGTTCCTTTGAAATAAGATAAACCAGTTTACATAAAAAAATCTTAAATATAGATGAAAAAAATTATCATTTAGCATAATATATTTATTAAAATTTATTATTATTTAGATAAGAAAATTGTTTTTGTATGATCATATATGGAGGTGAATTTGGAAAAGAGAAGATAGAGGATTTCCTCTATCTTTAAAAACAGGGTAGACTAGTTTACTGTAACTTCTACAGGTGTACCTTCCCAGATACCGTGTTTAGTACAGTAACCATGCGCAACAAGTTTAAGTTTTTTACCTGTTGGGATGATAGTAAATGTAGTTGTGTTGTGTGCTTTTGTGTTACCAAGTGTTCCCGGTACATAAGTAGCTCTTGCAAGCAATGTATCACCATTGTAAAGTGTGATTGATTCGATATAGTGATCAAAATCATCCGGGTGAGTATACTCGTTACCCATTTTTACAGTTACTTCGAACGGTTCACCGGCAGTTGCTGTATCTGCACAGTGAATGAATGGAGAATGTCTGTCTATAAGGTCTTTTTTTGCTTCTCTGTCGATTTCAGAGATGTCTTGGTATTTGTTAATTTTTGGCATGTTTAAATCCTTTTTTTAATTTTATAGGATTATTATAGCACAAATAAAATTAAATAGGATAATTTTACTCCTATTTAATTAATTTTCTTCTTTAATATGACTTTGTGCCCATTTTTTAATACTGTCTCTCTGATCTTTTGTCAGTTTTGCTTCTTCATGCATACTTATATATGCAGGTATCGGCATACGGAAATTGATACTTTTTACGATACCTTTATAAAGTTTTTGTTTCTTTGTTTCATCATAATCCTGCCATGTCTGGAAATTCATCCATCTGCGCCCATCTTTGATATGGCTCTTCACTTCCCATGAAACAGGGGCGATATTGCCATACCAGGGCATTTTTGTTTGATAAGAGTGGCAATCATAACAGGAAGTCCGGAGCAGAGCCATGATCTCTTCAGGTGCCTGGATCTCTGCCTTGGGGTCAATGGTCTTGGGAGGCTCAGGTATAGTGATCTGAATAGCTTGCAGTAAAAGAAGGGCACCAAATACCCATATAAATATTGTTTTGAACATCAATCATTCCTATTTTATTTTTTTGCATTATAGTAGGATATTTTGAAAGGTGTATGAAAAGTGTATGATTTAATGACTTAGCATCTTCATCAAAGCATCATGCATATCAAAATAAGCGATGAAGAACTCGAACATCACTCTCCAAAGTATTTCCATACAGAGAAAACAAAGGATAAAAACAACATAAATTGTAAAGCGCTGTTTAAAAGGTATTTTGTTTTGGAGTTTCTCTTTTATATTTTCTGCTATATCTGAAAAATAGGAGCTCTGTATCCATTTTGCAAAATACCAACTTGCCAAAGGTATGAATATAGCTCCTGCATAATACATTATAATAAGAAGTGTAGGGGTAATGAATGTTTGAAATGTCAGAAGATCTCTCATATCTATCCTAAAATATTGATCTGCTTCTTCTATACATTTCCCATCTCAAAAGAGATGGAAAGAATGGAGGAAAGAATATCTCTACGCTGTATATAGCTGTGTAGCTTTCTGTACGTGGAAATTAAGTCCGATCTCTTTTTCTGTACATCCAAGAGCAAGCGCGACCATTTGCGGCATATGCAGTACCGGAAGTTCTACATCACGTCCTATGACCTTGCCTACTTCATCCTGGTATGTATCCATTTTCAGGTGACACAGAGGGCAGGGTGTTACCATCATGTCGGCATTATTGTCTATCGCATCCACCATAGCATTGCCTGCAAGCAGTTCAGATGTATGATTTGCCTGAAGCTCAACATGGAAACCGCAACATTTGTTCTTATGGTCATAATCTACCGGATGCCCTTCAAGTGCATCTATCAATTGATCCAGTGAAGTAGGTACATACGGATTTTCTCCTCCGTTGCTGCCGTGATGCAGTTCAGAAGGACGGATATTGTGACAACCATAGAATGGTGCGATGTTCAAGTGACTCAACGGCACCTCTACCTTGTCTTTGATCTTATCCAAACCATACTCATCTATAAGACAATACAGGAAGTGTTTTATCTCTGAAGTACCTTTATACTCAAGTCCGACTTCTGCCAGTTTTTCATTCACACGTGCTTTCAGCTCCGGGTTCGTGTCCAGTGCATGCTTGGTCATTGCAGAGTTAAGCTGACAGGTATTACAGATAGTGATCATTGTAAGACCCAGTTTTTCCGCATAACAGATATTTCTGGCATTCAGTACGTGTGCCAGAAACTCATCAAAGTCCTGCAGATGGCTTGCGCCGCAGCAGCTTGCCTCTTCCAGAATAGTAATTTCAATTCCTAATTTATCAGCTACTGCAAGAGTAGATGATAGTAACTCAGGTGTAGACTGCTTTGCTGTACATCCTGTAAATAATGCGTATTTTAATGTGCTCATCTTCTCTCCTTACAGTTTATTTGTCATTGAAATTTCAATGAGTTTTTGGATTTCATCTAGATTTTTGGATTTTGGTACATTGTCAACGAACGGCAATGAGTCATTCCAGTGGATCTTACCTGCTTTAAGCATCTTGATCGCTGTTTTAATATGTTTATACATACCTAAATACCCCTCAGAGTAGATAACGATATCTGCCTCATCAAGGAAACCGTGTTTTTTGATGCTTCTTACAAAACCTTCCGCATGTCTGGTCGCAACATTACTCTGGGCGATACCCTGTTCAAACTGCATATTGTGCAGTTTTGTGATCTTTTCGATAGGGTTGATCTCTTTTGGACATGCTTCTGCACACTCATAACACTTTACACAGTCCCAAACACCCTGGCCTGTCTCAGCCGTCATTGCAAGACGCTCTTCACCGGCACTGTCTCTAGGATCGATCGTGAATCTGTATGCAGCAGCAAAAGCAGCAGGACCGAAGAACGCATCATTGACTTCAAGAGCAGGGCAGGCATAGTGACATGAACCACACTGGATACACAGGTCAGAATCAAGGAATTTATCGAATTGCTCGATACTCATTTTAGTCTCATGCTCAGGATGCGGATCCACATCAGCTACGACATACGGTTTGATGGCGGCATGTTTGTCCCAGAAATCCTTTTTGTCGATGATCATATCTTTCATCGCACGTTTTTTGCTTTGCGGTTCAAATACCAGCTCATTGTTAAATAGGTCCAACAATTCCATGGCATTCTGTTTACATGCAAGTACCGGCTTGCCGTTTACTTTGATAGCGCATGCCCCGCAAATACCGTGACGGCATGAACGTCTGTAAGAGAAAGAACCGTCATGTTCCCATTTGATCCTGTTCAAAAGGTCAAGGACAAGTTCATCTTTACCTACTTCCATCTCATACTGTTTATAGTATGGCAGATAGTCTGTCTCAGCATTAAATCTGAACGCTTTAAGCGTTACTTTTCTTGTATCACTCATCATGACCTCCTTAATATGTTCTTTCTTTAGGTTCAAACTTGCCAAGCACTACATCACCCCATTCCGTTGTAATATTGTAGTCCTTATCCATATATGCATACGTATGTTTCAAGAATTTTTCATCATCTCTTTCAGGGAAATCTTCACGGAAGTGACCGCCACGGCTCTCTTCTCTGTTAAGTGCACCGACAACGATGAATTTGGAGAACTCTAACATATGTCCAAGCTCTATAGCTTCCTGAAGGTCTGTGTTAAAGGTATTTGACTTGTCATCGATACGGATATTGTTGAATCTTTTCAATAGATTATCGATCAGTTTGATCTGTTTTTCCAAAGATTCTTTTGTTCTGAATACACCCGCATTCGCAGTCATACCGTTCTGAAGTTCAGTTCTGAGTTTCGGAACACTTTCCATACCGTTCGATGTTTTCAGTCTGTTCATTTCCTCCAGCATTGTATCTGCATCTGAAACAGATGCTTTACGTAACTCAATACCTTCATCCAATGCTTTAACCATATTTTCACCTGCATGACGACCGAAGAGCAGGGCTTCAAGTACTGAGTTTGCTCCAAGGCGGTTGGCACCATGAACTGATACACAAGAGCACTCACCGGCAGCATAGAAGCCTTCTACCAACTCTCTGGGATTTTTACGTACCTGACAGTTGATGTTCGTAGGAATTCCACCCATAGAGTAGTGTGCCGTTGCAGAGATATGGATAGGTTCTTTAAGCATATCCTGTCCCTGGAAGGCAATAGCAAGTTCGCGAAGTTCAGGAAGTCTTGTAAGAATGATCTCCGGATCCAGGTGCGTAAGATCGATGTTGACTGACTGACCGTCTTTGCCTACACCTCTGCCTTGACGTACCTCTTCCATAATAGCACGGCTTACAACATCTCTTGAAGCAAGCTCCATGGCATTTGGAGCATATTTCTCCATAAATCTCTCACCTAAAGCGTTATAAAGACGTCCGCCTTCTCCACGTGCTGCTTCAGAGATAAGTACACCGGAACCGCCAAGACCGCTTGGGTGGAACTGTACAAACTCCATGTCTTCAAGAGGAAGACCGTGACGTGCTACGATAGAGAGTGAATCTCCTGTATTTGCATGTGCATTGGAGTTGAATCTGTATGCTCTTGCATGCCCACCGGTAGCGAACATTGTTACTTTTGCATTAAATATAGCAGGTTCTGAGTTACGGATGTCATACGCAGCAACACCGGAGACTTTCCCGTCTTCATAAAGCAGGTCAGCAGCATACCATTCGTCAAATATTTCTACACCTGCACGGAATGCTTGTTCATAGATGGTTTGAAGTAGTGTAAGCCCTGTTCTGTCTTTTGCATAACAAGCTCTAGGTTTAGACTGCCCACCAAAAGGACGGATGGCAATGTCACCTTTTTCATCTCTAGAAAAAACAGCACCCATTCTCTCTGCCCATCTGATGGTCTCCGGAGCTTTTGAACACATAAGTTCAACACAATCCTGGTCTGCCAGATAATCAGAGCCTTTTACCGTATCGAACTCATGAAGTTCTGTAGAGTCATCTTTGCCAAGTGCTGCATTGATCCCGCCTTGTGCTGCACCTGAATGAGATCTTAGTGGGTGAAGTTTTGTTATCACTGCCGTCTTCTTACCTGCTTCTGTCAGTTCTTTGGCTGCTGCCAGGCCAGCCAGACCGGAACCAACGATTACTGCATCGTATTCATAAATTTTAACATCCGAGTTAGTATTCATAATAGCTATATCCTTATATTGCAATTTACGTTGATTATATCTTTTTCAATATTAATTTTTATAATAGTTCGAGATGATATTTGAAGAGAAGTAGGAGATGTTACACTTTTTCATACTTAATTGGGAATGATATCACTGCCTTTTCGCAGAGTAGATAAAATCCACCGATGGCAGACACTGCTGAGAGTGTGAAAAAACCCAAGGAAATGGAGACTTTATCGTAATGTATGCCTTTGCTACACTCCCACATAAGGTTCATTTACCCGAAAAAGTTTACGCTTATTTGTAATTTATCTTTCTTTATATATATAGTGTTAAAAAGATGCATTTATGCAAATTGTAGAGGGGAGACTGAAGTCTCCCCTTCCAAGAGCACTTCCAAGAGCAATGGATTCTTACATACTCTCCATAAGATGTAATGCTCCTGTCCCAGAAAAAAGATAATGACTTTTAGGCTTCTACTAAATCAACCTGGGCAAGAAAATCTTCAGCAGAAATGAGTTCCAAATCTATCTCTCTACCGATAGTTTTTTCTATAGCAGAGAAATGCTTTTTAAACATAGAAAATACTTCTTTTTCTTCTATTATAAGTATTTCAGCACCAGAGTCCAGTGCATCCAGAAGGGTAGTAGCCGCTTTAGTGTAAGCTAATTGTTTGTTGTCCTCAAGGAGAGAAAGACCAGAGCGTTTGTATATTCTGGAGAAGGATACCACTTTCGCATCAGCTTGAACGATCTTTTGATGCATACTATCTGTTTTTCCCGTCACTGAACCTGCATAATAGGCAATGTGTTTCCCTTTGATGGTTCTCTCTACTGTAGGAGCAGCAGCCTTTTTCCTACCAAAACGGGTAGCCAGTTTATCCATAAAAGAAGGTGTTTTTGAAGGTTTGACCATCTTTTTAAGTTCATCTATGGCAGCCGTATGGTCTTGGGCATTGAAGAGATTGTTCTCATATTCGCAGTCGAGTAGACCACTTTTTGTACTACTTACAGCTTTAAGTATCTCTTCTTTATATTCTGATCCCTCCGTTATCAGCTTATGAGCCAAAACAAGTATAGCATCACCAATATACTCATGATCGAACTTTTCCGTTTCTGAAGCGTAGTGCAGGGCATACAGGGTTTTATAGTATTCCAGGTCCTCTTCAGAAGCAAAAGGTGCCAAAAGTGCATAACTTTCCATAAAGTCCTTGTCATTGATCTTGAGTCCATTGTTTGAACGGTAAGCGTTTACCGGGTCTATTTGTAATGAAGTACCCAGTCTTTCTACAACTTCCTGCATGTTCTGATCTCCATCAACAACCAAACCATTGATCTTGAATACAAGCTTTTCTTCAGGGTAGGTAAAGTTTTCGTTCTCTTCTTTTATTTTACTAAGCAGATCCGCTGCTTTTGCATCTTCTTCCATGACGATACTGAATTGTTTATAATAAGGGAGGTAATCTGTCTGGGCATTAAAAAAGAATGCCTTTATCTCTAAAGTCTGTTGCATATGATATTCCTTAAGCGTTATTGCGGTAATTATAGCTTACTTTCATATGGATTTTACAATACTGCCTGACAGTAAAGATAAATAGAGTTAACTATGTTACAATTTTGCCAATGATAAGAATTAAGGGAAGCACTAAATGCTGGATCGTAAAAAGATAGATAAAGAACATTACCTCATAAATAAACTAAGTTCAAAGTACATCGGAGATGATGCAGCTGTCGTAGGTAACACCCTGTACAGTATGGATGCCTTCTTTGAAGATGTGCATTTTAAGCGTGCATGGATGAGTATGACACAAATAGGACGAAAAGCAATGCTTATCAACCTCTCTGATGCCATTGCGATGAACGCGAAACCACAGTTTGCTCTTGTAACGGTTTCTCTGCCTAAAGATATAAGTGAACAAGAGATAGATGAACTTACCCAAAGTTTAGAATCAACAGCACATGAATATGGTTGTGAGATCATCGGTGGTGACACGGTAGGGGGAGATAAAGTACATCTCTCCATTACTATTGTTTCCAGAAGTGATGATCCACTGTTACGCAGTGGATTGAAAGAGGATGATCTATTGGCATACACAGGTACCCTGGGAGAGAGTAAACAAGATCTCGATGCACTTTTCAGAGGAGAGAAAATCAGTAAGAATTCACGATTTTTTGAGCCTACACTCAGGGCAGATTTTATAGAGAAAGCCAGACCCTTTTTACATGCAGGTATGGATATTTCAGACGGGCTTTTCTGTGACACGAACAAGCTGTTGGATATTAATGAATATGGATTTGAAATATTAAAAGATATTAGCGAAGAAAACGGGCTTAGTGGGGAAGAGTATGAAATGCTTGTCAGCTTCAGCCAACATGAATTCGCAACCGTAAAAAGAATCGCCGAAGAGACAGATACCCCACTCACGGTCTTTGCCAAAGTAGTGAAAAACAATGAGCGCTTCAAGTGTGTAAGCCACCACTTTTAGGCTTACTTATACACTATTTATTTTTCTGCCTCAATAAGTCGTGTTTGTAAAGATAGCTGGCACTCTGATAGTAAGTGATCGTATCTTTTATATCTTCTTCAGACGGTTTTTCTTCCGTGTATTCTACACGATACAACGTCTGTTTTTTAACGTTATAGCTTTGCACGCTTTTATCCGGTGAAAGTACTGTAAGCGTGTTATTTCTGAAGAGTCCGAGTTTTTGATAGTTGCCTATGAACGCTCTTTCCTGATGATCCTCTCTTAAAATATCATCTCCATAGAATTTTGCTTCATAGCTTTCTCCAAGGATACCTAAAATTGTCGGAATAGTATCGATCTGAGAAGAGAGCTTGTCAACAATCTTCGGTTTGATGATCTTTGGGGCATAAATAAAAAGTGGTATTTTATATCTGGACACAGGAAGATCTGTTTTCCCGGAACTGCCTCCATTGTGATCAGCAATAATAACAAAGACCGTATTGTCAAACCATGGTTTTTTTGAAGCTTCTTTGAGGAATTTGTCAATGGCATAATCAGTATATTTCACCCCACCTCTTCGTCCTGTGTGAGACGGGATATCGATCTTTCCTTCCGGGTACGTGTAAGGTCTGTGATTAGATGTGGTCATGACAAAAGAGAAAAAAGGTTTTTGTTTGGCATAAGATTTATCTGCTTCTTTCATGGTTTTATTGAGAAGATCCTCATCACAAACACCCCATACATTGGCAAATGTAACCTCATTATCTGCAAACTCCAATCTATCTACAATCTCAAAACCGTTATTGGAAAAAAAGTAGTTCATATTGTCAAAGTATCCATGTCCGGCATAGATGAATTTGTTTTCATATCCCAGTTCTTTAAAAATAAACCCGGCAGAATTCATATTTTGGCAATCAGGCCGCTTGACGATACTTCTGCCCGGGGTAGGCGGTAAAGAGAGAGTGACCGCTTCCATCCCTCTTACAGTTCTTGTACCTGTAGCATAAAAATTATTGAAAAAAAGAGATTTTTTTGACAATAGATCCAAGTGTGGTGTAAGTCCTTTTTTATCTCCGAAAACTCCCATATATTCGGCACTGAGACTCTCGACCATGATGAGTACAACATTGTACTTTTGGGGAGTTTTATCGTTGTTGACCACTTTGGTGATATCATGAATATCCTGTGTTTTAAATGTTACGTTGTCTCTTTTTAAAAGTCTACGCAGTCTTTTAAAAACCAGCTTATCATCAATTGTTTTGTAAAACTCATCGTAATCGAGCTCATTATGTCTAAAAGCACTGAAAAGTGAGTAAAAACCGTTCTTTGCAAGTTCCTGGTCAAATTTATTCGGGCAATTATTCGTCAAAGTCTGCTTATCCAAAAAAATGAAAAAGAGCAGCGGCAGAGAAAGATAGACAGCACCGATCTTCAACCTTTGCAGGAAGGGAATATCACAGTTGAAAGCTTCATGGTGAAAATTTGTCTTTTTGTGGTTGTAGTAAAAAATGGCAGCCGTGATGATAAATATGATCCCTACAAGAAGCGGTATAGGGTAGGATTCCAGGATATTCTGTATGACTTCATGGGTATAGACAAGATAATCAACCGCGATAAAGTTAAAACGTTTACCGAATTCTTCCCAGAAAAAGTATTCGCTGAAACCATTGAAAACCACGGTATAGATCACCCCGAAATAGATAAGCAGACTAATAATCCTGTGAGGTGTTGTGTTGAATATTTTACGCGGTACTACGATAAGATAGAGGATAAAGACGATAAGATAGTAGGATACCGCTACAAAATCATAGAATACTCCTATGGAAAAGACTTTTAGCAGTTCCATTGCACTCATATCTACCTGATCGTACGTTACTGCAAGCAATACGATCCTTGTGATCAAACTGACAAGGATAAAAATAGCAATGAAATTGGCAGCAAATTTAAATCTTCCTGTATTCATTTAGACTCCTGATATTATGATTTTATTATATAAATTTTTTTTATTGATGGGTATTATATTTAATTTAAATGAAATACTTATAAAAATTTATATAATGAATCATGTTTCCCAAAAAATTATAGTAAAGAATAGTAAAAGTAATATTTATTTATAAATAGTCCCTCTTGAGAGCGTATTTAAAATAATAGCACTTTTGATCATTGTATGTTTGGCTGAGATTTCAGCATCCTGTGTAGCCAAATTTTCCTCTATCATTTGAAGGTAGCTGTTTAAATCAATATAACGCTTAAGATAAGCCATTTTCATATCTTGTATGGTTTTGTCTGTATGCTTTATAGTTGCATGAAGCGCGTAAAAAGATCTTTTAGCTGTTTCATATTGGTTTTTCCAAGTAATGTATTGTGCTTTTCTCTGTATTTCAAGCTCTTTTTTCTGACTCTGTATGCGTAGGGCATCTACTTTCTTCTTTTCCATGTCATGAGAAAGACCACCGTCAAAGGAGATACTCAAACCTATACTTAATGTGTAGTTATCCCCATTTGCAGTAGGGTCATTGTTATACTGCTGGTTTGCTCCTATAACCGCATCCGGTAACCAACTTCGTTTGAGTTTATTTACCTTTTCAAGTGATTGTGTAACTTGATTGTCATTGAGTTTGAGCTGTGGACTGCAGGAGAGAAATCGTTTAAGATCACTATGCAGTTTCTGTATGGACAAGTGAGGAATAGCACGATGTTTGCTGTAAAGCGCAAGTTGTCTCTTCATCCTATCTACTATCTGTTTTTCCTGATCTGTCTCTACTTTAGACAGTGTCATTGTATTTTCAAACCGTGTAAGTTCTATTGCCGGTACTTTTCCCACGTTTACTGCTGCTTTTAACTGTTTTAGGAATTGAACCTGTTTTCTATAGAGTTTTTGCTTTATATGCCATTTTTCTTCACTCATACGATACGCTGTTATCATATCTATCAATGCAAGGAAAAGTTTCTCTTTTTTGATTTCCGTTAAAAGTTTATCTTCCTTCATTTTAAGCTGTATGAGGTGAATGTCATCCATATTTTTCCCAAAGATATCTATAGTGTCTGTAATGCTTATGTCTGTAGTATCATAATGATGCTTCAGCAACTTTGCATGAGTGGCACCATAGAGAACACCTGCATTCAGGTTAAGGTATCGGTGCTTTTTTTTGGCTTCTATGCTTATCTGTCTGGATTTCACCTGCAAGTCATAGGTATTTTGATAGGCTAGTGTTTTAAGTACATCTTTGTAGAAAGAGATGACATTGTTGTCTGCACTGAGTATGGCAGGCAGCATATTCACAAGTATCAATGGTATCATTATAATTTTTTGCATAAATAATCCTTTTTATCTTCCTGCGAATACAATTCCCGGGTCCAGCTTCAAAACAGGTCTGGCACTGATCGCTGCTGCGGTTAAGCTCACAAGCAAAACACCCAGCATGCCTATAAGCGGAGCAAACCACATTAACCGAAACGGATAATCAACGCCCATTGCCACAATACCCTCTCCGATGATCGTACAGACTCCTATCCCCAGTCCGACACCCAAAATAGCAGAGGTACCTGCCTGAACAAAGATCATCTTCATTAGCATAGAACCTGATGCACCCATGGCTTTAAGGACGGCATACTGTTTCAGGTTTTCATAGGTGAACATATAAAGCATCACCCCCGTTACACCAAAACCAACTGTCATTGCCAAAATGAGCATTGCAGCCATGTCTCCGACATCTTCAGAATTTATGAGAAACCATCGAACTGTATCTTCTTTAAACTGTTCTGATGTTCTTGCTCTTAACCCCGTTTGCTTTTCTATTTGTTGAGCCAAAGCTTGTGATGACACACCTTTTTCCGCCCTCACCATAACAAAGGTCAATAATTTACTCTCAGATGGGATCAGGTACTTGACATTGGAGTAAGTGGTGTAGAGCAGTGGTCTAGGGGGGAAGCGCGGTATGGTTTGTGAGATTCCGGCTACTGCAACTCTTTTGTCATTGATCAACAGTTCATCCCCGAATGACACTCTTCGTGTAGGAGCATCAAGATGTACCCCATCAAAAGGCCATTTATCTTTTTGATAAAGAGGGGTTTGTAATTTACCGCTTGTGCCTCCTGCATCTACGATCACACTATCGGGACTATGCAGAACATTAGGACTTCGTCCATCTTCAAGTATCGGTGCGCCTGCCAAAGTAGCATCCTCCACTCCTATCATTTGAAAGGTTTGAAAGTGACCATTTGGAAATCTTGCAGTAACATCACTAAGTGAAAGAGGAACGGCATATCCCACTCCATGGACACTGCGAACACGCCCCAAAGCAGAGTCAGACATGTTGATCGTCATTTCAGTTGAGTGAACAGCCGGATCCATAACCCAGACATCTGCAGTCGGATTTTCAGAGATAAGGGAAAAACCCCGTGTCATAAACCCTGCAAAGTAAGAAAGTGCAAAGGTAACCAAAAAAGCTGTAAAAGCAATACCCAGCAGTAATCCAATGTATTTTGCACGGTCACCCATAAGCATTTTGAGCGCTATACGCAACATCTACATTCCCCGTGTTTTATTGCTGTCACCAGCATCAATAAAGACATCCAGCTGCTGTCCTACATAAAGAGGAAAATCAGGCTTTTTAAGCCGATAGATCACTTGCAATACACGTATATCGGTGCGTTCAGTGCTCAAACCTGTAAGTGCCGTTTTGGGGACGATGTAAGGTTCCGTATGGTCATAATCAAGAGAGATCATTAGCTTTGGATGCCCACGAACAAAAGCTACAGCTTTGGCATTAGGTCGCATTCTCCATAGATCATACTCATTGATATCCACACGCAGATTCATCGGCTTGCTGCCCAATATTATAAGAGGATCCTTCCCTTCTGCAAATTTACCCTCTCTCATTTTACATTGAAGTATCCTGCCATTGATTAAAGCATGTACGGTATAGCGTTCTGACTCCTTCTTCAGTCTTGAGACTTCTGCTTGCGCCAAAGATACCATTGCTTTTGCATGGGTTACATCATCCATATGATCTTGATACGCTTTTTTACTTATCATTTGAGGGCTGACTGCTTTAAGATCTTTAGCGATCCGGAATTGATGCTTTGCTTTTGCAAGTGTTGTTTGCACTGCTTCAACTTTAGCTTTCGCTGTGATGAATTTGGCCTGGATATCCCGGTCATCTATGCTGAAGAGTACATCCCCGGCCTTAACATTCTGTCCCACTTTGACATAGACTTTTGCAACAACTCCCGATACGGTTGAGCCTATAGGAATATTGGTACTTTCAGCCTCGATCATTCCTGTTCCTGCGATATAGGCTTTAAAAGGGGTTTCATCGTCAAAATGGGTTTGGCTTGAATTTTACTTGGCTGATTCCCATACATAATATCAGCAATACCGATAAGCAATCCTATAAGGGCTAAAAAAAGCAGCGTATAAAAACGTTTCATATTACCTCATTTCTTCTATTTTAATGATTTTTCCATCTTCCATGTGTGCTATACGGTCAGAATATTCATAAATCCGATCATCGTGTGTGACAACGATAAGTGTTTTATGCTCTTTTTGGGCCATGTTTCGAAGAAGTTTCATGATCATTTGTCCGGATTCGTGGTCAAGGCTGCTTGTAGGTTCATCACAAACAACAAGTTTAGGACTATGTACCAAAGCACGGGCAATCGCTACGCGTTGCTGTTGCCCGCCGCTAAGTTCACTGGGTCTGGCTTTGTAGCGCGACTCTAGTCCCACAGTATTGATCATTATTTTCGCCCGTCTTAGTGCCTCTTTGCGTTCAACCCCTTGAATCAATAACGGTACGGCAACATTCTCTTCGGCACTTAAAGTAGGTAAAAGGTTGAAAGATTGAAAAACAAAACCAATATTTTTACCTCTGAAAGCAACTTTTTGGGCATTGCTTAATCTGTTTAGATCCTCTCCCAGCACATTACACACACCACTATCCGATTTGAGCAGTGCCGTAAACACAGAGATAAAAGTCGTCTTTCCGCACCCTGAAGGTCCTACCAGCATCAGCAGTTCCCCTTCATAAACATCCAGATCGACTCCACGAAGTGCAAAAACCTCTGAAGCTCCGGTACCATAGGTTTTAATAATATTACGGCAATGAAGAGCGATTTTTCTGTTTTTGTCTGTTGTCATAGTCAGATTATAGAAATTGAAAATGAAATGAGGATGAAATAAGGATTTTAATCATTGAAAAAATGAATGATAGTACTCATGTACATGAATAAAATTATTAAAACAAAATTTTTAGATAAGATTGTAGAAGTAAAAAAATGAAGATAGTGAAATATCAAATGAAAATATTAATCATAGAAGACGATGGACATATCCTCTCTTTTCTAAAAAGAGGATTCAGCGAAGACGGACATCTCATAGAAAGCAGTATGGATGGTGAAGAAGGGGAGTATCTGGCAAGCATGAACCACTATGATGTCATTATCTTGGATTGGATGTTGCCCAATAAAAGTGGTGTAGAGATAGTGCAGAATTTACGAAACAGTCATATAAACACACCCGTCATCATGCTCACGGCAAAAGGTGAAATAAGCGATAAAGTATCAGCACTGACAAAAGGTGCAGATGATTATCTCCCCAAACCATTCGCTTATGAAGAGTTGCTGGCAAGAGTAGGTGCTCTGTACAGAAGAAGCATCTCTGAGGGAAGCAATACCATTTCTATAAAAAATAATATCACGCTCAATCTTGATGCAAAAACAGTTAAAAAAGATGGTAAGGAGTTGTCTTTAAGTCAAAAAGAGTTTGAACTTTTGCTTTTTTTTGTTAAAAACAAAAATACCATGGTAACCAATGCCATGATCGAAGAACAGCTTTGGAGCAGAGGTACATCCATCCATAGCAATGTCATTCAGGTAACAATCTATCATCTCAGAAAAAAAATAGGCAAAGAACTGATAAAAAGTTTTAGAGGGTTGGGGTATAAAATTGAAAGTGAATAGTCTAAAGATCAGAATTTTATTTTGGTTTGGCAGTGTAAATGCCATTGTCCTGATCCTTTTTAGTTTTGCTTTTTACTATTTTTTAAAACAGAATATCCACCTGAAAATGCAAACCCGGCTTTACCAACAGGCAAAACAGATCCAGGATGAAATTTCATCTGCTGAAGCACTGGAGCAGTTTATGCAAAAAAATATGTTTCAAAATTTTGAAGTGGCAATCGTCAAAGAGGGTAAGATCATTGATAAGAGCAAGAATTTTATCTTGGATAACCCTGCATATTATTACCGACATGCAGATCAGTTTTTCATGATCAAGTCCGAAAAGTATCTCAAAGCTGTTTATGTATTAACGCTAAAACAACCTTTTGAAGGAAAACTTATCGTTACTACGCATGAGATCAATAATATGGTTGAAGATGTTGAAGATACGTTGTTGACATTAGAACCCATATTATTATTGATACTGCTTTTTTTGGGAAGTAAACTGATCGATAAAATTTTGATACCGATCAAAAGAATAACCCAAACGACCAAAGAGATAAGTATCAATCATTTTTCAAGTACCATCCCTCTTCCAAATGAAGATGACGAGATAAAAGCATTAGTCATATCGTTTAATGACATGATACAAAGATTAAAGGAGGGTGTAGATAACTTAGACCGATTTAACAGTGATGTATCCCATGAACTGAAAACCCCCTTGACTGTCATAAAAGGTGAGATAGAGATAACTTTACGAAAACTGCGAGAACCGGATGCCTATATTAAAAGCATGCAAACCATCTCTTATGAAGCCGATCAGATAGAAAAAATCGTAGAAGATCTACTTCTGCTTACCAAATACTCTAAAGAAAATATCAAGCAGACTTTTACAGTATGCCATCTTGATACCATAGTATTGAATACACTTGAAAAATATGATATACCATTAAAAGAAAAACATTTAAATTTTAAAATAGAAAAACTTGAACCTATCCTTACAAAAGCAAATCCACTGATTTTGGGTGTAATCTTTTCAAATCTTATTGATAATGCGATCAAATATACACCAGAACATAAAAATATTACTATTTCACTCTACAGGGATAATAAGATCCATTTCATCATTAAGGATGAAGGCATGGGTATTCCCCAAGATAAATTATTAAAAATAACCGATAGATTTTACAGGGTTGATGAATCAAGGAATAAAAAGATCAAAGGATTTGGCTTGGGTCTGGCCATTGTTAAAAACAGTGTAGAACTCCATGGAGGAGAGATCAAAATCATCTCTGATTTAGATAAAGGGACGACAGTTCATATTGTTTTGTAAATAGGGTTACAATAAGAGTTTAGCTATAATCCTAAATCTCAAAATAAAAAAAGCATTATTGCTACAGCAACGAAATACCTATAGAAAGAAAAACATGAAATTAATCTATCCGCTAAATGTCAAAAATGAATTTGTATTTAACTCCTCACCACGTGATTTTACGGTGGAAGAGATACCGCTTTACGAATTTACAGGAGAGGGTGAACACCTTGTACTTAAAGTACGAAAGAAAGAAATGACCACCTGGGAGATGCTGGATGCCATCTCCAACCATGTAGGTATACGCCGTCGAGATATGGGATATGCAGGACTTAAAGACAAACATGCCATGACGATACAGTACATCTCCCTACCGGCAAAATTTGAAGAGAAGCTGGAAGCCTTTACCCATGAGAAGATCAAAATACTGGAGTCTGTAAGGCACAACAACAAAATACGGGTAGGACACCTCAAAGGCAATCGTTTCAGCATACGTCTTAAAAAAGTACTTGGTGTACAAAAAGACAAACTGGACTCCGTACTCAAGTGGATCAAAGCCAACGGTGTTCCCAACTACTTTGGAAACCAGCGTTTTGGAACCGATGGGAATAACTGGGTTGACGGAAAAAAACTGATAGAGGGAAAACTGAAAATACGTGACAGAAAGACCAAAGAGTTTCTTATGGGGGCATACCAAAGCTACCTGTTTAACGGATGGCTTTCAAAACGAATGGAACTGAATCTGCTGCTTGAAAAATTTTCTGAAGCTGACACTGAACAGCTACTCGATCTTCCGGAAGGTTCGCTGAAAGGTACAAAAGCACAGCCGAACTTCTTTAAACTCGTTGAGGGAGATGTCATGATGCATTACCCTTACGGACGACTGTTCAATGTTGAGGATTTGGAAGAAGAAGCAAAACGTTTTGAGAGTAAAGATATCGCCCCTGCAGGACTGCTTCCGGGAAGAAGAACAAAAAGATCCGAAGGTGTAGCAGGAATGATAGAAGCTCCATTTGCAGAAGAGATGAACCTGAATGGTGCCAGACGCTATGCCTGGATACAGGTAACAGAGATAAAAAAGAACTATGTGGAAGAGAAAGCCCATTATGAACTGGAATTTGCTCTACCTAAAGGATCTTATGCGACGAATGTCCTGGATGTGTTGAGAGGTACTAATTCAGATTAGATTTTATCCCATGTACAAAAAGGGCATGTAATGAGGTTTGAATTGCGATATCTTGTATCATCTGAGACCTCTTTGGTCACCCATACGGGTCTCTCAAAAATTTCATCCTCACTCTCAAGTTCTATCTCTGCAATCACCAAACCTTTGTTTTCACCTTCAAATATATCCAGTTCCCAGGTATGGTCCCCATAAGGGATCAGATAACGGGTCTTTTCTATAAAAGGACGGCTACAAAGCTCATGAAGGATATTTTGGGCATCTTTTAACGGAACAGGGTATTCAAATTCAGATCTTGTCAGACCTGTAGCTTTTCCTTTAAGTGTAAGAAATGCCTGGTCATTACTGATCCTTACACGTACTGTTGCACTTCCCCCGGTCGGTACATACCCTTGTTTGAGTACCTTGCCTTTTGGCAGAGCAGGGAGTTTTGCGGTATCTACCAGAAATTTTCTCTCTATCTCTTTTGCCATGAATCGCTATCTCTGCTCTTTTTTTCTGCTGATGTCGGCTCCCAGTGCAGAGAGCTTGCCTTCCAGATCATCATATCCGCGGTCCAAATGATAGATACGTCTCACATTTGTTGTGCCTTCTGCGACCAAAGCAGCAAGAACAAGTGCTGAACTGGCTCTCAGGTCTGTTGCCATGACATCAGCACCATAAAGTTTTTTTACACCTTTGACTGCTGCTGTACTCCCTTTCAGCCATATATCGGCACCCAGACGGTTCAGTTCACTGACATGCATGAAACGGTTCTCAAAAAGACGCTCTTCTATGAGGCTTTCACCTTCTGCCATCACTGCAACTGCCATGAACTGTGCCTGCATGTCTGTAGGGAAACCGGGGTACTCCATAGTAATAAGATTGACCGGCTTTAGAACGCTGGCGGGGTAAATGGTAATGCTCTCTTCTTTGAGATCAAAAGTACACCCCATAGACTCTAGTTTGTCTATGGAAGCTCTGATATGTCCATGGTTGACTTTATGAAGTGTAATGGAAGAATTGGTGATCGCACCTGCACAAAGATAGGTTCCTGCTTCAATACGGTCAGGGATGATATCAACTGTTTTGAAGTTCAACGGTTTTCTGTCTGTTCCTTCAATGGTGAGTTCGTTTGTACCGATACCCTCTATTTTGACACCGGCATCAACGAGCATTTCGCAGAGTTGTACAACTTCGGGCTCCTTTGCCGCATTGAGGATAGTTGTTGTCCCTTTAGCCAGTGCTGCTGCCATCACAATGTTCTCTGTACCGCCTACCGTGATCTTGTCAAAAATGATCTTTGCACCTTTAAGGCCTTCCGGAGCCAAAGCATGAACATAACCGCCTTTTATCTCTATTGTGGCCCCCATAGACTCCAGGGCTTTAAGGTGAAGGTCAATAGGGCGCTGACCGATAGCACAACCACCAGGCAAGCTTACTTCACACTCACCAAACCTTGCAAGCAGAGGACCAAGTACCAAAATAGAAGCTCTCATTTGTGAAACGATCTCATACACTGCTTTAGTTGATGTAATGCTTCCATTGTTGATCTTCGCAATGGTATCTTTATGTTCTACCGTACCGCCGAGCATTGTAAGAAGGTTAAGCAGGGTCCGGATATCTACAACATTGGGCAGATTCGTCAGTGTTACCTCTTTATCACTCAATATAGTTGCAGCAATAATCGGTAGTGCAGCGTTTTTTGCTCCGCTTATCGTAACGCTTCCACTTAACTTTTTCCCACCATTGATCTGTAAATAATCCATCTATATTATCCTCTATATATATTGAAAAGGATTTTATCCAAAGAATGGTTAAGAGGAGGAATCCAGAGTAATATATTAAATAGTATGATATTTATTTTCATTTTTACATTAAAAAATAAAAAAAATTGATATTATTCACTATAATTTAAAGAAACTGTTATAAAAGCTAGTGTACTATATTTTCTAATATATAATTTTTATGTGGTATAAAGCCCCATACAAAGGGAAATGATGTCTAGTAGTTTAGATAAACTTAAAGCACTTACCAGCCGTTTGGAAGAGAAATTGGAGCAAAAAGAAACGCACTCTAAAACTGATCTTGAGGAAAAAAGCATAAGTGAAAAAATATCCGTAGAGAAACCTGTTAAAAACGTAAGTGTAAATTCGGATAAAGTCCGTGAAGAAAATATAGAGCGTGTCAAAGCACTTTATGAAAAACTTAAGATCTTTGAAAAATCTCCTGACTTTGATAAAATCTTTATCTATAAAGCAATGAACCTTTCCGGTATCGGTCTGAAAGAGGAAGATTTTGGTGAGGTCCGTGAAGGTAAATATATACAAATTATTGCTATCACCTATGAACCGGATAAGAATGGTAAAAAGAAAGCAAAGAATATCTCTTTGGGATATTTCGGAAAAGCAGAATCTTTAGACAATATATTGAAAAATGAGATCATTGAATTTGTTTTACGCTGGCGTTACGAAAAAGCATTCCAGAATGTCGAACACTATAAAGACCTTATAGCCAGAGTAAAAATACCGTCTGACACGCTTTTTTAGTATATGATACCCCCTCTAAATAACCTGTTGTCATCCAAAATATAATTTTGGATGATGCAGTTGCTCTTATTTAAAACAACTTCTTTTTTCTAATCAAAATTTCGCTACAATCGGCTTCTTATTTCACTACATAGGACAGATATGCATCTTGATTTAACACCGGAAGCTCTTTTGGCTCAACTTGGATATACAAAGACTGAACAGACACTTAAACAGATCAATGATATCATCGCAAATACAAACGGTTTTGATAAATTTTCACAGCATATTCCTTCATTTAATGATGCTTTGGCTGTAGAAAAAGCCTTCATCGCAATGTCAAACTCTGAGAACTATCTGAAGATCAAATGTGAGGAAGACATCAATGCAGATAATCTTTCAGCATTTACAGAATTGGTAAAACACTGGGCAGATAAATATAAAGTAGAACTTAAAAAAGTAGACAATAAAAATACATACTATATCATCGGTCAAAAATAATTGCCTCTCAGCTCCCTCAATGAAGAGCAGCTAAGTGCTGCTACTGCACCTTTAGGACATAATCTTATCATTGCCAGTGCAGGTACGGGAAAAACTTCTACTATCGTAGGACGTATTGCCCATCTGTTACACCAAGGTATGGATCCCTCTAAAATCCTGCTTCTTACTTTTACCAATAAAGCTGCCGGAGAGATGATCGCACGTCTTGAACGCTATTTTCCCAAAAAAGTCGTTTCCAAAATTGAGTCCGGTACTTTTCATGCAGTCAGTTACAGATGGCTTAAGGAGCTGCACCCGAATCTTGCACTGAAACAGCCCTCTGAACTCAAAACACTTTTTAGAAGTATCTATGAAAAACGTAATTTTGAAAGAATGAATCTACCTATTGCCCCTTTTTCTGCAACCTATCTCTATGAGATGTACAGTCTTTACCAAAATGCTTCTTTAGAAGGTTTTGATATATGGTTTTTGGAAAAATATCCGGACCATGAACTGCTGATGGATGCCTACATGGACATTGCCAAAGAATTTGAACAAGAAAAGATAGACTATGGTTTTGCTTCATTCAATGACCTTCTTTTACGTATGAAAAGTCATTTGGAAGAGCATACCATCGATTTTGAAGAGGTACTTGTAGATGAGTATCAGGATACAAATACTTTACAAGGGGCACTCATAGACACACTCAAACCCCGTTCACTTTTTTGTGTAGGGGATTATGACCAGAGTATCTATGCCTTTAATGGGGCAAATATAGAAAATATCGCAACATACTCTAAACGTTATACTGATGCCAAAGTATTTACACTTAAGACAAACTACCGCTCTACTGCACCTATTCTTTCTTTGGCGAATCGTGTCATAGAACGCAATGAACGTATCTACCCCAAAAAGCTTGAAGTAGGAAGACACGTGAAAACACATCCGCCAAAACTGTTAATGTACAATGACCTTTTTGAGCAGTATCAGTCCATTGCACACAGCATCAAACACACTCATGTACCCAATGACCAGATAGCAGTTATTTTCAGGAATAACTCTTCGGCAGACGGAATAGAAGCAAGTCTTAGAGAAGTAGGTATCCCCTGTAAACGTAAAGGGGGTACAAGCTTTTTTGATGCCAAGGAGATCAAATTCCTGCTCGATCTGCTTTCCCTCATGGTCAATCCCAAAGATATGATGGCTTTTATTCATGTATTTGAGTACGCAAGCGGTGTAGGTTCAGCTCTATCAAAAGAGTTTTTCCAGTGTTTTCTGCATTTCGGTAAAGGTAGTTTCATACAGGGGGTACTCTATCCGAAAGTACATGATCTGCCCAAATTGAATCCCAACAAAAATGTACAGCTTGGATTGTTTGATGATGACCATGAGATAGGCTCTGCTACGAGGTTCAGACATTTGGATCTTCCTCATCATATTTATTCCCATCCGTTATTAAAACATCCCAAAGTGATACAGGATGGAGTAAAGTTCTTTAGAGATTTCCATAATTTGATGAGTACGGTTAAAGATGAAGAGAATCCTGCTCATATTTTACAAACTGCCATCTCATCCAAACTGTATGAAGGGATCATTGAGATGCTTTCCACCCAAAGAGGAAGACTCAAGTCCGGCGAAGTGGATAGAGAGAAGAAGAAACAGGCAAAAGAGCGTATACAACGTAAAGCCAGACTGCTGCTTGATCTCTCACGTCAGTATAAAGAGTTAAGACGCTTTGTCAATGCCATGGTACTTGGTGGTGGAGAGTTAAGTGAAGGTGAGGGGGTGAACCTGCTTACAGTACATGCAAGTAAAGGTCTGGAATTTCCTGAAGTATATGTCGTCGACCTTGTAGACGGCAGATTTCCGAACAGAAAGATGATGAGCAGTGTGGAAGAGGAGCGTCGTCTGTTCTATGTAGCAGTGACCAGAGCCAAAGACAAACTCTATCTTTCTTTGGCAAAATATGACAAAATGAAAAAAGTAGACTATAAACCGTCACAGTTCCTGCATGAAGCAGGGCTGATAAAAGGAGAGTTTATAGAGCCTGAGAAGAAAGAGAAAAAAGTTTCCCGCACTACATCATCACAAGATCAAGTCTGAGGATGATAAGTCGGTTTAATTTCCGAACTTTTTATCTCTTATACTCATCTGTTTACTGACTTCATCAAATGCAATATCAAAAAGGTCTATTTCTTTAATAAGATTACTGAGTTTTTTGTACCCGAAATTAATAGGTGAAAATGAGGTGGAGTTATTGATGTAAGTACCTACATCTGCAAGATTCGCCCAGCCGTATTCATCCATCGTATGGTCTACGGCATTTCTGAGTACATTGACAAGCCAGGTATCCTGTCGCATCTCCTTACCGCTTTTACGGACAGGGGCTTCGGAAATATTTTCTTCATCCACATGTTTATTTGATGTTGCCATAAGTTTTTCTGTAAAAATAAATTGTGAACATGCCGCCATGAAAGGTTTGGGTGTTTTCTTTTCCCCAAAACCAAAAACTTTAATACCCTCTGCCTGTACACGCATCACCACAGGAGTAAAGTCACTGTCACTGGTTGCAAAAGCAAAGGCATCGATATCTTTGGTATGGAGCAGATCGATTGCATCGATGGTCATGAGGATATCGGTCGCATTTTTATTGCGTGAGTAATCAAATTGCTGAATGGGTTTGATAGCAAATTCAAGCAGTTTGTCTTCCCAGTTCTTCAGATTGTCTTTGGTCCAGTTCCCGTAAGCCTGGCGTATATTGACGACACCGTACTTACTGAGTTCGTTGATTATGCCTTCTATTGCCTTGTGTGAAATATTGTCACAGTCAATGAAAAGGGCAATATGGTCTTCTTTTTTAGTCATATGAATTCTTCTTTTTTAAGTATTATACCATAAGCTGTTTATAGGTTTTCAAGTTTAAAATGCCCTAAATAATTTTTGATGCTTCTTCCTGATCTTACCCAGTTCTGTATACCGCCTTTGAGGTTGACCACGTTGGTAAAACCAAGATCTTTGAGGGTTTTTGCCCCCAGTAGTCCTCTGGCACCTTTAAGACAATAACAGACAACAGGATGATCACTCATGTCAACAAGTTTATCATCGACTGCAAATTCCAGTTTTCCTCTCGGTATGGTAAAAACATTTGCTGCAGGAATGACCCCGGAAGCAAACTCATCTGCTTCCCTTACATCTATGAGGATCATATTTTCAAGATCAATATCTTCTACACTGATCTCTTCGATCTCTTCTTTTGCTTTTTTCAGTAATTCTTTAAGATGACCTTTAAGCAGGTCAATATCACATCTGGCATAGTAACGTGCCAATTTTTCATTTTTATTCACCACAGATCCTTTGTATAAAAATAAGTATCTATCATATTTATTATAACATTCCCGGAGGGATAAAATAAAGGGGGAAAAGCGGGAAGAGAGAAAGAGGAAATACCTCTACTCTGCAGGCTTATAGTACGTCATCGTACTTCGACCGAATTTTTTACGTTTGGCAAACTGAAGTTTACCTATATTTTCAGGCATATCAAGATTTGTCATGTGTTCTACAATGACCATTTCACATACTTCAGGCTCAATAGTTTCTATGAGTGCAATAGTCTTGTCGTAGATCTCATCCATACCGTCACGTGTAGAGAAGGGCGGATCAAAGTAGAAGTAGGTTTTTTGGGGAGATCGTTTAACCATTTCATAAACAAGGGAGAACTTTTCAAAGCTGTCTCCGAAAAAAAGATGACAATGGCTTGGATCAAGCTTTTTAACATTGGATTCCAGTACACGAAAGGCAGTTTTGTTATACTCCATAAAATAGCACTCTCCGGCACCACGGCTCAGTGCTTCAAGTCCTATAGATCCGCTTCCGCTGAATGCTTCAACGAAATTCTTATCCATAATATCGAACTGCAGCGTATTGAAAAGTGATTCTTTCAGGATACTTTTGGAGCTTCTTGTCGTGTTGATAGCAGGTATTTCTATGGTTTTACCCTTAAATTTTCCTGCTGTGATCGTCGTTGTAAATATTTTAATTTTTTCTTTTATTCTCATAGCGTGATTTTACCCAAATCTCCGTTAGAAATTGACTATCGTTTTAAGTGTATTGATCAGTTTACTCTTTTCTCTCACATCTGCACGCTCTTTACCCGGCTCAGTCGTGGTAATGATGGTACGTGCGGTGATGATCTTTGTCCTGTCTTTTTTGCGTATACCCCAGTAGGTATGCATAATGACCGGTTCACCTTTATACTGTCCCAGGTAAAGTACAATGTGTCCGGGAACATAAAGTAAAGAACGGAAAGGTTCGGCATCCTTGATGATCTTCTTTTTCTTTTTGGCTTTACTCAGTCCTTTTATGGAGATGTTCTTCCCGTCTTTGGCCTGTTTGCTTGAGTTGCGATGCAGAAAGATACCGAAAGCCCCCAGGAAGTCCCTGGTGGTAGCGGAACAGTCACGACATTCATAGCCTCCTCCCCAGCCATAGGGCTCTCCATAAAACTCTTTAGCCAGCATAGCAACATTCTTCGGAGTAAAAGGAAGTGGTTTTTTAGCGATGATCTTTGAATTTTGTACTTTTACTTTGTGGATGCGAGCTTGACCTTTTGCATTACGTTTTGCTACCAAATAGCTCTGTCCGTCTTTACTTAGCGGGAAGAGGGCTCCCAGTTTAACGATGGAATATGATCTGTTCTTATCATCATAGAGTCTCAAATTGTCTTTAATAGTCATGGCATAGTTGTTATTTTTAAACTTTTTGATGAAGTTATTGTCTACCAGTGCCAGATCAGTTATTTTAACCCAGCCAAAAGAGTATGATGCCCTTACAAATGCCCATCTCCTGTCTTTGGAGAAGTGTGAAATGTAAAGCGGTACATTGATGTGCAGGGCAGAGTTTTGATTGTAATCAAAAGGAAAACCTTCACCTACACGTTTAGGGTCACGATAAAATGCTGTAGAAGTAGGGAGTGCCTTTACATCGGTACGCCTGACAGTGATAGCTTTATATTTTTTACTATCAATCTTATCCATTTGTGCATTTCGTATCCATTTGTTATAAGTATAGGAAGGAATAACACGCCCATTTTCCCTGTATATAGGCTTTTTGGTGACAAAGCGTACTTCCCAGCCAAAGTCCTCTTGGGGAATATCAAGCTTAGTCAGACTCCAGGGTTTGAAATACTTTTTGTTAAAGTCACTGTCAAGTTTTTTCTGTTTGGATTTGGGAAAAGCCTTGATCTGCTTTGCATAAAAAGCAGGGTCTTGAGGGATGTTCTTCATATCAGCCACAACATTTTTCGGCATACGGTCTATTTTACTTTTGGCACGTTTGCCAACTTTGAGTGTATAGTCTGCATGAAGAGAGGAGAATCCAAAAACAAGGATGGTACTGAGTATTAACTTTTTATACATGTTTGATTCTTTATTTTTATGATTTTTATTGTGTTGTGTTGATTTATTGTATTTAAGATTGGTTAATGGAGGGTATATACGAATTGGTTATTGGGTTTGTAATGAAATATACATTCCCACTCGTAAGAGTGTGGAAGTGAGAAAAGTAATGGGAATTATATATCATCCCTATAGACATCATCAATTTCAAAGTCATAATCCGGTTCAATCACAGGAATGGAATCAAGTGATTTCTCATTGATTTCAACGGCTTTTAAGTCATAGTCATCGCCTTGATAAAACCTTTGTTCTTTGGCATACTTTTCCTCTCTTTTCATCTGCTCCTTGATCTGTTCTTTAATTCTTTTTGCCTTTGCACTATCATTGTTATCAGTACTCTTATTTGCTTTCATACTATTATTATGCTCAGTATTCGAATTCATTTTTGCAGTATTATTATTTTCTGCATTCAGAGCTACTGTACAGGAACCAATCAAAAGAGCTGACAAAAATAGTTTTTTCATAATTTAACCTTATTATATTATTCAATTTAAATTATGCAAGTATACCATAAATACTATCAATTACAGAGTTTATGTCTAACATATTTGTTTAAATTTGCTCTCATCCCCATGCTATGCGTGGGAAAACATAGGTAATTTAATATGAATTCACAATATAAAGAGATTGTGAAAGAACCAAAGGAAGTGGGGACTTCAGTCCCACAAAAAGCTCATTTGCTTTATAAAATTTGTATTTATCTAGAAATTATGCTTCTTTTGGCGTAAAAATAGATATTTATGCAGATTTTAGGTGGGACTGAAGTCTCCACTTCCAAAATAATAAGTTATAGTCAACTGCAGATAAAGAAGTAATTGATAATGCCCATGTAGAATACTATATGAATTTTTCCTCGTCACACCTCTCATGGAACGTAATATATTATAGTATGTATTATACATTATATAGTTAGGTAAATCCGGTGATACACTTTAAGTTATTTTGAGCTTTTGTATAATAAGGTAAAGGAGAGTGGCAGCGAGGAAGAAAGGAAGGAGTTGTTAGTCTGTAAGATTTATAAATTAACTCAGCTTCCCCGCCAAATACCCACTGGCAAATGACCATTGAAGATTATATCCGCCACAAGGACCATCCAGGTTCATCACTTCTCCGCAGAAGTAGAGTCCGTTCAGCTTTTTACTCTGCATGGTATAGGGGTCTATCTCTTTGAGAGAAACACCTCCTCGTGTGATCATCGCCATTTTAAAGCCATCATGCCCGTTTATGGTGAGTGGTGTCCATACGAGAAGTTTAATGAGTCTGTCTCTTGCTTTTCCTTCTTGTTTAGCAAAACTCAGGGCAGGGTCAGCATCGGCTAATTTACAGAGTTCAAGACTTAGAGACTCCGGGAGCAGGGTCTGCATAAGTTCTAAAGTGTTTTGATGAGGATTTTCAGCTAACGCTTTTTTAAAATATTCCCGAATCTGCTCTTCGTTCATCCCTTTAGTGAAGTTGGCAAGTACAGGGACTTCACCGAACTTACTCAAAAGCGGGGTGATCTCTCTTGAAAAATCCAGCACTACAGGACCTCGTATGCCATCTTTTGTAAAGATGAGATCACCCTTGGCCCGAAGTTTTTTATATTTTTTCATATCAACGTGCATTTCAACCTTTGCAATGGTATCTGCACGACAATTTGCTACCCATTTTTCCTTAGTTTTCAGAGGCATCATGGCAGGGTAAAGCTCTGTTACTTTATGTCCTGCCGATTCTGCCAAAGGGTAACCGTCTCCCTCTGCTCCAAGTATAGGATACCCTTTTCCTCCAGTAGAAATAACTACATTTTCAGCTGTAAAATCATCAGTTTCAGTCTTAACTCCAGTGACGTTTTCTCCATCAAGTTCCAAACTCACCACACGCTGTGAACACAATACTTCAACTCCAACTCTTTTCATCTCACCTTCCAGGGCATGAATGATAGTTGAAGAACTGTGTGTAACAGGAAAAACCCTGTAGCCGTCAGGAGCATGGCTCTCTACACCTATCTCTTTAAAAAATTTCATCAAATCTTTATAGTCCAATGCCTCCAAAGCAGGTGTCATGAAGCGACCTTCACGACCAAAACGTGCCATGAAGTCTTCGTTCGAGAGTGTATTTGTCAAATTGCAACGTCCACCACCGGTAGCTTTTAGCTTTGCGCCTATCTTGGAAAGTTTCTCTAACAACAGTACGGATTTTCCTGTACGTGCAGCGGTTATGGCAGCCATCATACCTGCTGCACCTGCACCTACTACGATGAGATCATGACTCGACACGATATGATTCCTTTTTTAATGAAATCATATCGAAAAGTTAAATAGTTTACATTGAGTTCATATTGGATTGTTATAATACTCATAACCCTTCCTGATATGAGATCTGTTTATCCCCCAAAAACGATAGACTTTCTTCTCTTTCTCCCTTTTTACGCTATATCAGGAAGGACTCTTGCATAAAAGAACATACAATATACCCTTCTTAACAAAAATAGTCATATAATACCGAAACATATTCTGTGATAGAAAAAAAGGTCAATGCTTCAAATGAAAATACAAAATGAGTTTTCCCAGAATGCCAAAGCATATAACAACTTCAATATTATCCAGACCAAAGTAGCTAAAGAACTTATTGACAAGATAACTGATACACCTGAATCTGTTTTGGATATTGGTTGCGGAAGAGGCGGTATGTATAAGATCATCTCCTGGCCTTTAAAGAAATTTGTAGGTATTGATTTTGCAGAGGGGATGATAGAACTACATCCAAAAGAACAGAACGTTGAGTTGTTTATCAAGGATTTCAATGATGCTGCATGTTTCCAAAGTCTGGATACTTATGTATTTGACAGGATAGTATCGGCTTCTGCTTTACAATGGGCAGAGGATCTTGATAGAACATTTCAGCATATCGCAGCGTTGAATGCTCCCGTTACATTTGCTATTTTCACATCCGCTACATTCAAGACTTTGCATGAAACGGCATCCATCCCGCCATTACTCCGTTCAGCAGAAGAAATAAAGAGACTTTCAAAAAAATATTTTAACGCAAAATATGAAGTTTTGAAATACACTTTGGAATTTCCATCCGTTCGTGACATGTTCCGATATATGAAGAAAAGCGGTGTAGGGGGTGCAAGAAATGTGTTGAGTTATAAAGAGATGAAAATGCTTATGAAGAACTACCCCTTGAACTATCTGGAATATGAGATCCTTCTTATTCATGAAGAAAATAAGAGATCCACATGATATTTACCACACAAACCATGCAAGAGATACTGCCTCTGTTGCAAAATAGACTTAAAACCCAAAAAAGTATCTCTTTTTCTGTACTTGACCCTGATCTTGGTGAGAGGTATGCCGGAAATGAGATAATCATTGACAATATTACTTATATCCATAGAGGTTTGAAAGCATGGATAGATCTGGCTGAACTGCTTATGTGCAGAATGCTGTTGCCAAAAGAAAGTGAATATCCTCTGATAACACTTAGATTTGAAAAACTGAGTTCTCAAAGCTCTTTTCATCTCGATACCCAAAGTCCCAAAGAGAAAAAGTATGGTACAGACTCCCATTTTTCAGATATTCACAAGATGGAGGAACCAGCTTTTCTCTACTACTACCAACAAGCATTGAACAATGTAAAACTGGAGAACAGACATCATATTATAAACCTTGGGGTCAATAGAGCAGATGAGTTCGAAGTGATCAGGAACAGTTTAAATACTAAAAAATATGAAAAACTGGAACTGGTAGGAATAGACCATTCAAAAAGTGCTGTTGAGTATGCCAGAAGAAAGTTTCCGGAAAAGAATGTCACCTTTTATACAGAGGATATCAATGCATTGGAAAGTTTGGGGTTAGGGCGGTTTGATCTGCTTATAAGTATAGGTACACTGCAAAGTCCGAGTATTAACTTCAAACCTTTTTTTATGTCACTGGTACAGAACTATCTCAAAAAAGACTCAGCGATCATTTTAGGATTTCCCAACAGCAGATGGATAGGGGGAGAGATGATATACGGAGCCAAAGCTCCCAATTATGCCATGAGTGAAATGTCACTGCTTTTTAACGATGTGATCTTTTGTAAAAAGTATCTGCAACAACATAAATACCGTGTGACCATTACGGGGAAACAGTACATTTTTTTAACCGCCACAAAGATACAATAGTATTAACGCTAGGTTAAGAAAAACTACTTATAATCTGCAAAAAATATAAGGATAAAAAATGAAACTAAACAGTTTAATTTTTTCAGCACTTTTAACAACTTTAGTCAATGCATCAGATATGAATACTACTACACAACCTCTAAGCACAAAACAAGAGGGAATCAAATATATCAAAATGTTGGGTGGTGCATTAAAAGGTGAACTTCAGGCACAGATGAAAGCAGATAAAACAGGTCTGGCTGCTTTAGGTTTTTGTACTGCACAAGCAAATGAGATCACAAATAATGTCAATAAAAAGTTACCGGCATATGCAAAAGTAAGAAGAACAGCACTCAAAGTAAGAAATAACACTCACAATACTCCTGATGCACTCGATACAAAGATCATGCAAGAGTATATTGCCTCAATTGAAGCAAAAACATTTACACCTAAAGATATTAAAGTTGTAGTTGAGGGTAATGTAACCAGAATTTATAAACCACTCATTTCCAAGCCAGTATGTCTGAAATGCCATGGAAGCAATATCTCTAAAGATATCCGTGAGGCAATTACCGCTGCTTACCCTCAGGATAAAGCTGTAGACTTCAAAGAGGGATCACTTAGAGGTGTGATCGTTGCAGAGATAAAAAAACACTAAAGGCACTTCTAAAGAAACTTCTTAAGCTGTTTATCATGTAAACGGCTCAGAAGTATTAATGATACTATTCCCCCTATCAGTGCATACATCATATCTGACTGGGTGTCCCATATATATCCCTGTGTTCCAAGGAAAGCTTCGGCATCTTCTCCTGTAGCAAGGGCTACCCACCACTCAACAAGCTCATAAAAAGCAGAAAAAGCCAGAACGATACTTAAAATAATATAATTCATCCACAATCCAACCCCCTGTACAATATGTTTTCGGATCAAAAGTTCTCTTGCCAGAATAGCTGGCATGAAGCCCTGCATAAAATGTCCTACTTTATCGTAGTTATTTCTACTTTGATCAAACGACTCTTTGATCCAATCAAACAGAGGAACTTCAGCATAAGTATAATAAGCACCTACCATGAGTATGATCATATGTATTAAAATAAGTATATACAATAGAGGTGTCAAAGGAAATTTTTTATAGGTAAAACCCAATAGAACAAATCCGAAAAGTGCAGGTACAACTTCTAAAAACCAGGTAAATTGGTCTTTAGGATTGACAGCAGACCATATAAGGGTTATAAAAAAGATGGCTAACCATACATATTTCATATTATTTCACTGCTGTCATCAAAAAGACTGTAAATTCACGATGCGGTTTATTGATAACAGAGGCTGTATCGAACGATATCTCTTTAAATCCAACCTCATTGGCTATGACTTCAAGTACTTCTCTGTCAAAACCATGATGAAAGACACCGGTATTGTCACTATGAAAACTACCGTCTTCACTGTCTAAGTCTGCAATGGCTATAAATCCACCGTCATTTAGCATCTCATAGAGTTTTGAAAACAGGGCAAGGATATCTTCAATATGATGAACGGTCATGGAAGAGATGATTCCATCAAACTTTCTATCAAGTGTCTCTGTACTCAAATCTTTTTCTATGACTTCAGTCTTACAGGAGAACTCATCACATTTACTCTGAAATTCTAAAAGCATAGAAGGGGAGTTGTCTACAGCGACTATCTTCTCAACATAAGGTGCGATGAAATAGCTCAGCAATCCTGTACCGGCACCAAAGTCCATGATCTCCATATCTTTATTCAGTTTTATATTTTTTACTATTAATTCAGCGATGCTTTTAGCATTTTGTACTCGCTTACTGTTCATATCCCATGATTTTGATTTATGTGCAAAAAGATCTTTTTTATTACTCATTAATATTCCTTAATATGATTTCTGTATTTATTTTAATATTATTTAGCATCAGCCTAAAACAGGCTGGTTTGCTTCTCTATTTTGATGTTATCCCAGAACAGTTCTACATGTTTCTCAAACATTGAAACCACTGAAGAGGTCGATTTTTTATCTAATTTTAGCAAAGAAACCTGCATTTGATAGAAAAAAAGAGGTGAAAAAAATTCATTTGCCAGTAAAAGAGGGTCTGAAGACCGTATCTGCTCATCCTGCATCATCATAAAGAAGTATGTAGAGAGCTTTTTAACGTTCTCCTGGTAAAAATATTCATTATATATCTCCCGTATGCGTTCATTTCGAAAGATCTCCTGCATAAGCAGCTTGAAAAGTGCCTCATTTTGCCCGTCAAAGCTTAAAAGCTTGAAGGTAATGGCAATGTTCATCAACAAGGATTTTCCCTGTTTATGGGCATCCTGGGCTTCTTTATCGTCAAATAGGGTGACTATAGCTGAAGAGGTAAGATTACTGATAAGTGTTTCAAGTATCTCATCTTTGTTTTTAAAGTGATTATAAAGGGCACTCTGCTTAACTCCCATTGCTCCGGCTATGTCTCTGACCGTGGTAGCTTTAAATCCTTTGGTAGAGAAGAGTTTAAGTGCTGTTTTGAGTATTTTCTCTTTAGTTTTGCTTCCCTTGGTAGGGGCTGTAGTGACGCTCTGCTCGTTCATAGTAACTCCTTTGATGACATTATAGAGAACAAGTGTTCATTTGTCAAGTGTATCAGATAATAATATATGAACAACTGTTCTTTAATTGGGAACAGCTTTATTTTTTAAAAGAACAAGTGTTCATTTATATTTCATCCAAAGATATATTATGTGAACATTTGTTCATGCGATAGCCTTCAAATACCCTCTATATCGGGCCTGTAGAGTATTTGATTTCTTTGCATCGTTAGACTGCCGGGAATTATAAAACGAGGAGACACATAATACTAAAAAATATAAAAAATGTATTGTATCTATCCGTATTTTCATAAAGCATTTGATAAACCAAACCTACAAATACATATGTACACATCCGTAATCACACAATAGGAATGAAATCAAATGCACGAATCAATTTGATGAATATGGTTATATTTTATAATATTTAAATCTGCAGGTTTGCTTCTGCTAAGTATCAAAATATGTCCAAATAATTTTTAATCGGCATACTTTTTTATAAATATGAATTTTTATCAAGCGTTTGATTCCATCAGTATGCAAAATTTTAAATGTGTGAAAAGGGAGTTTTTTATTTATCTACATTTAAAATGTAGAAACTGATCTGTAAGTTTCGTTCCACCAAAAATATTTATATATCTTCATTTTGTTAAAAATTGCATTTTTAAAAATGATCAGAGCGGGACATCATTACCCATAAGAATGGGAAGTTACTTTTTTAATAGAATTTATATTATGTTAACCAATAGATATTAATAGTCTGCTACATACTCTAAACCGCTCAGACAAGCTTTTTTACTGCTTATCCGATCAGGCTACTATTGTGTTTTGCTATTATGCTTAATTGTTTTAGTGTTTCTTTACCGGGAGATCTTTGTTTGATCTTGGAGAACATATGTGTAAGTTGTGCATAGTTCTCCAGCTGTACATTTTTTCTATGAAGTGCTTCTGTACTTAGATATTCCAAAATTTCATTATGACTTATCTCATCACAACTATTTACAATATTTTCTATCATTAACGCTAAAAGTGCTTCATCTTCTTCTTCCACCAGGTCAGAAGATATCTCTTTAGCTGCATCTTCATCCAGTCCTCTTTTATGTAAGATATTGGCAATACTCGATGAAACAGTACTGGTCTGTTGGGTTTGTATGTTGGTAAATTGATGAAGTGTCTGTGCTGCAGCCGGGTTAAATACCAGAACCGAGACAAATAAGGTAATGCGTATAATGTTCTGTTTGCTCATTTTAAGATCCTTTAAATTATTGTAATACATTAAAGTAAATAAAATTCTTATGACCACATAATAGTCAAACAAAAAATCTAAGAATGTGTACTTTAGATAAATTATGTTAACCAATGGGTATTTATAAAGTATTTTCTATTAAACTTAATAATATAACTATATTCAAACATGGGTGTTTTTCCTTTTTATTGCATTTTATTTTTATCCCATCTTATCGGTTTCAGATCGCTGTTCGTTATAAAAGAGTCCTATTAACGCATCGACCTCTTCACCTAAAAATTCTAAAATATCATCGACAGCGAGAATACCGGCAAGGTAGCCCTCTTTGTCGACAACCGGTAATCTTCTGACTCCATGCATGCGCATACGCTTAATGGTCTCATAAATACCCTCATCTTCTCTGCCGGTCACCAATTCCCGGCTCATGACTTCGGAAACCTTGACGGTTTTGGGATTAGCACCGTTAGCCACTACTTCCATAACAATATCACGATCGGTCACGATACCGACCGGAGTATTGCCCTCTTCACTTTTAGTTACGACGATCAAGTCGCCAACATGATAATGGCGCATCATCTTGGCTGCCTCAACGATATTTTTATCTTGCTGCACAACAACTGTTTCACGATTGCAAAGTTCACCAATATTCATCATCACTCCTTTTGTAAGCAGATATTTCTATAGTATACCATATAGATTGAATGATTGATAAGTCCTTTTGTTTTTTGCAAAAAGTTTCAAAAAGTTCATATCTTATCGTATCCTAAACATATGACAGGTATGATGTCTATATGAATGAAAAAAAATCCATCTATGCCTGGGCTATCTACGATTGGGCCAATTCTGCCTATGCTACGACCGTTATGGCAGGATTTTTTCCACTCTTTTTCAAATCCTATTTCAGTGCCGAAGCCGATGTGACCATGAGTACGGCACAGCTTGGTTTTGCCAATGCTCTCTCAAGCCTGGTCATCGTACTTATTGCACCGCTGCTGGGTGCCATTTCCGATGTCGGCAATGTCAAGAAACGCTTCCTCTTTCTCTTCGCCTATCTGGGTATTTTGATGAGTGCTTCCCTTGCCTTTGTCGGCAAGGGAGAGTGGGAGATGGCTATCTTCGTCTATGTACTCGGCAATATAGGTTTTATGGGTTCAAATACCTTCTATGATGCCCTTCTCCCTTCCATTGCCAAAAGGAAGGAGTTCGACCGTGTCTCCGGGCTTGGTTTCGCACTTGGGTATCTTGGCGGCGGTATCCTTTTTGCTCTCAATGTAGCTATGGTACAGTTTCCGTCATTTTTCTCGCTGTCAGGCGAAACCGAGGCTGTCAAGGTCGCCTTCATCACTGTTGCACTCTGGTGGGCACTCTTTTCGCTACCGCTTTTGCTGTTTGTCAAAGAGGATAAAAATCCTGAAAAAAAAGGGAGTATCCAGACGATACTGCTTGGCTATAAACGACTGACCGGTACGCTGAAAAAGATACGTTTGCTCAAAGGACTGCTGCTTTTTCTTGTTGCCTACTGGCTCTACATTGACGGGGTTAACACCATAATCCGTATGGCAGTCGATTACGGCATGGCGATAGGGTTTGATCCCAAAAGCCTTATTGTCGCCTTGCTGATCGTCCAGTTTATCGGATTTCCCGCCACACTCTTTTTTGCCTACCTTGCCCAGCGGTGGGATACCAAAAAAGCGATCTACCTCGCCATCGGAACCTACCTGTTCATCACACTCTGGGCAATGGCTATGGATCAGGTTTACGAATTTTACCTGCTTGCACTCCTTATTGCTCTGGTGCAAGGCGGTATCCAGGCACTGAGTCGCTCCTACTATGCCAAGATGATTCCCGAAGAGTATGCCGCCGAGTTTTTCGGTTTTTACAATTTTCTGGGGAAATTTGCCACTATTCTCGGACCGGCACTGGTAGGGATCGTTGCGGTGATGACAGAAAATTCCCGGGCGGGGATCGCATCTGTTGCCATCTTCTTTATTTTAGGGTTACTGCTGTTGATGAAAGTCGATGAGAAAAAAGCAGCCGAAGAGGTACGTGCTGCACTTTCCTGAGTTTTATTACCAAATCCTTGAATTAGCCAGCTGGTCCTACAGCTTTTTTCACTCACATCTTACCTCTTCGCATTCTTTTAAAAGTTTGGGTATTTACTTGGTGGGGTAATAGCATACACCCAAGTCTAATTCGTAATTGGATATGATTATTCTAACAGGAGAATGCAGCATGCAAACTTTTCAACAAGAAAACCGGTCTGACGAAAAAACAGAAAAACTGCTACAGGTTGTCTATGATCTTGTCGCAGAGGTACATTCGCATCATCTTCCCACAGAACATATTACCCTTGACAGCAGTTTCGAAAAAGATCTTGGGCTCGACAGCCTCTCACGTGTTGAACTGATCGCCCGGGTAGAAACGGCATTCAAGCTTGCACTGCCGGAACGTACCTATGCAGAAGCTGAGACACCGCGGGATCTCTTGCGAACATTGCTTGATACACAGGTTTCTTATGTGAGCCGGCCGACTTCAGAGATCTCTACGGCAGCATTGGGTGAAGCTGCAGCTGCACCCGCCGAAGCACAGACCCTGCTGGAGGTGCTTCGATGGCATGTGGCACAGCATCCGGACCGCCCCCATATTCAACTCTACCAGGACGATGGCAACGGTGAGATCATCACCTACGCCGAACTCGAAGCAGGCGCCGAAAAAGTGGCAGCAGTTTTGCAGCAACATGAACTAAAACCTGCTGAGCCCGTTGCGATCATGCTGCCCAGCGGACCGGATTACTTTTTCAGTTTTTTTGGCATTTTGATGGCCGGCGGTATACCGGTACCCATCTATCCCCCTGCACGACTCTCAAAACTTGAAGATCACATGCGACGACATGCCGGCATACTGGATAACTGCCGCGCAAATATACTGATCACCGTACCCGAGGCCAAATATGTTGCACAGCTTCTAAAGTCACTGGTCCCCAATCTTAAACAGATCGTGTCGGTTTCCGAATTAAAAGAATCCTCAGCCAAAGTGATGTTCCCGACCCTGCATGCCAGCGATGTCGCATTTTTACAGTATACGTCGGGCAGTACCGGCGACCCCAAAGGTGTAGTACTGACACATGCCAACCTACTCGCCAATATCCGTGCCATGGGAGAGGTCATCGATGTGAGTTCTGAAGATGTCTTTGTCAGCTGGCTTCCCCTCTATCATGACATGGGCCTTATCGGTGCATGGCTTGGCAGCCTCTACTATGCCACGTTTTTCGTGGTGATCTCTCCGCTGGATTTTTTAGCCAGGCCTCAACGATGGCTGTGGGCTATCCACCGCTACCGCGGTACACTCTCCGCATCACCGAACTTCGGGTATGAATACAGCCTGCACCGCCTGAAAGATACCGATCTGACAGGGCTCAATCTTGACTCATGGCGCGCGGCATTCAACGGTGCGGAAGCAGTTAGCCCGGAGACACTCGAGCAGTTTGGCAGGCGTTTTGAGGCCTACGGATTCAACAAAAAAGCGATCATGCCGGTATACGGCCTTGCCGAATCCACAGTAGGACTGACATTTCCGCCCCTGCAACGCGGTGCACGTATCGACCGCATCGACCGCGACACTTTTACACGTTCCGGAGTAGCTGAAACAGTCAAAGAGGATGACAGTAACACTTTACAGTTTGTCTCCAGCGGACTCCCCCTTCCGGGGCACCAGATCAGGGTTGTGGACCCTGCGGGGCATGAACTGCCCGAGCGGCATGAGGGGCGACTGGAGTTTTGCGGCCCCTCTTCCACCAGCGGCTACTATCGTGATGCCGAAAAAACGCAACACCTTTTTAACGGGAAGTGGCTCGATACAGGAGATCTCGCCTACATCGCCAACGGCGAACTCTATGTGACCGGGCGTATCAAGGATATTATCATCCGTGCAGGGCGCAACATCTACCCCGACGAGCTGGAAAAGGCGGTGGGAGACATTCCGGGTATCCGCAAAGGCTGTGTCGCCGTATTTGGCAGCATGGATCAAAAAACACAAACCGAACAACTGATTGTTTTGGCAGAAACGCGAAGTGACGATCCTGATGAACATCATATGCTGCGAAGCAAAATCAATACACTGTCAGTCGATCTGACCAGTATACCGCCTGATAAGATCGTATTGGCACCGCCCGGCAGCGTTCTGAAGACCTCCAGTGGCAAGATCCGGCGCGCAGCAAGCTGTGAACGCTTTGAAAAAGGCATGATCGGCAAAGAGGCTAAAAGTGTGCCCTTGCAGGTGATTCGTCTGGCACTTGACAGTATCATACCCCGATTTCGACGTATAAAACAGTACATGGGTACCCTCTTCTTCGCCGTTTACAGTTGGGCCATCTCCGGTTTGCTCGCACCGGGTGTCTGGTTATCTGTTGCGTTATTGCCGAAGTTTTCCATGCGATGGGCCGTAATGCGGCGATCTGCACAACTGCTTGCCTATGCAACCGGCACACCTCTTAAGGTAAAGGGGATGGAAAACCTCCCAACGGATGGACGTTCCTATGTATTGGTGGCAAACCATGCCAGTTATCTCGACGGCTATGCCATGTTGGCAGTATTGCCGGGGTATTTTCGCTTTATCGCCAAGGCCGAGCTCTCCCAAACCTTCATTACCCGCATACCACTCAGAAAGATCCATACGGAGTTTGTCGAACGTTTTGAGATCAGCAAGAGTGTTCACGATGTGGAGCACCTCCGCAGTGTTCTTGCATCGGGTCATGCACTGCTCTTTTTCCCTGAAGGCAGTTTCAGCCGGATTCCCGGCCTGATGCCGTTTTACCTGGGTGCTTTCAGTGTAGCGGCGCAAGCGGGTGTACCGGTTATCCCTGTTGCGATCAGAGGTACACGCTCCATATTGCGGGCCGAATCCAGGTTTCCATATCGCGGTGCCGTCACGATCGAGATCGGCAAGCCGATCGACCCGGAGAAGATCGCAGCCGGAACAGATAAAGAGCAATGGGATGTGGCGATAGAATTGCGTGATCAAAGCCGTAAATTTATCCAGCGGCATTGCAGCGAACCTGATCTTGCACAGGTGTAATTATTGCGGCATTGTCATTTAAGGTGCCCCTTGAGTCTGCGGAGCTCTGCGTAGAGCTCCCTCTCCTCATTACTTAGATTTTCGGGTATATATATATTCAGGCGAAGATAGAGATCGCCTCTTTTCGCATCTCCAAAGTGCGGTAATCCTTTTTCACTCAGACGTAAAACCGCATTGGGCTGGGTGCCCGGAGGAACAGTGACAGTTACTGATCCTTCGAGTGTTGAAATTTCTATCTCTGCGCCTAATACCGCATCGGTCAGTTCAATACGCTTCGTATGCCAAAGATCTGCACCGATACGCTTAAAATTCGGATCATGTGCTGTGCGAACGATGACCAGAAGATCACCCGGTTTCCCTTCCGGATTGACACTTGGTCTTCCGTGTGAAGGTACTCTCAGTACCATGCCCTCTTCTGCACCGACAGGTATCTTGACAGTCAATGTTTCGGGTTCGTCTGTTTTTCCCGTTCCGCCACACCTGGGACACGGCTTATCAATAAACTTTCCTCTCCCCCCGCAATCCGGACACGTTCTGATCTCCTGGTACGAAACATTCCCTTGCTGTCTTGTATTTATCAATTGGCCTGTTCCGTTGCAGGTTTTACAGATACGCGGTTCGGTTCCAGAGGCAGCACCGGTTCCGTTACACTCGGGGCAGACCCTGGGATGGGATATCTGTACCTGCTCAACACTGCCGGTAACGATCTTCTCCAGCGAGACAACGACTTCGACCCTGATATCTTCCCCTCTGGATTCATGTTGGCGTCCTCTTTGAAAAAAACTGCTAAAAAGACCTCCTTCAAAGCCTCCCAGGTTAAAACCAAAATCACCTCCGCGGAAAATCTCCTCAAAGTCAATACCGCCGAAGAGGTCTTCCTGGGAAAATCCGGATACTCCGGCAAAACCCCTGTTGTCATACTCTTTACGCTTTTTGGGGTCAGAAAGCACGGCATACGCCTCAGCGATCTCTTTGAACTTCTCTTCGGCACCCGGCTCTTTGTTTCTGTCAGGATGGTACTTTAAAGCCAGTTTCCGGAAGACATCCTTTATCTCTTTCTGGTCAACATCCTTCCCGACACCAAGAACTGCATAATAGTCACGTTTTTTTACCGTTGCGATACTGTCCTTCCTCTACTTTGCACTTATTTTTTTGATTCGGTGTATTCTGCATCCACAACCCGATCAGACGGCCATTCGCCGCTTTGTGTACCGTTTTCCTGTGATGCTTCCCAAGATGTTTCGCCGCCTTGTGGCTTGGCCTGTGCATAAATAGCGCTGCCGGCTTCTTTTATGAGCTCTTTCAACGCTTCGGAACGCTCTGTGGCCATCTCCAGATCACGCTCATGAATCGCCTCTTTCGTCTCTTTCAGTTTGGCTTCTATCCTGTCGCGCAGTTCATCGGCGATCTTATCACCATAATCAGCAAGCATTCTTTCAGCTTCATAGCAGATAGCATCGGCACTGTTAAGGTTGTCAGCCTCCTCTTTTCGCTTTTTATCCTCTTCGGCATACTGCTCTGCTTCTTTGATCATCTTCTCTTTTTCACTGTCTGTAAGCCGTGTCGAAGCCGTAACCTTGATAGACTGGCTTTTGCCGGTAGCGACATCTTTTGCCGTGACATTCAAAATACCGCTGGCATCGATATCGAAGGTGACATCGATCTTTGGGATACCTCGGGGAGCCGGAGCAAGACCGTCAAGGTTGAATTGGCCAAGCGATGCATTGTCAGCAGCCATCGGGCGCTCCCCCTGTACAACATGAACCGTGACACTGGTCTGCATATCTGCTGCTGTTGTGAAAGTTTCCGTATGCTTGACCGGGATCGGAGAGTTGCGGCTGATCAGCGTTGTTGTCACGCCGCCCAAAGTCTCTACACCCATGCTTAACGGGGTGACATCAACCAGTACGATATCGCTCACCTCTCCGGAGAGTACCCCAGCCTGGATGGCTGCACCGCTGGCGACACACTCCATGGGGTCTATGCCGCCTTCGGCCTCTCTGCCAAGAAGCTCCTCAAAATATTTACGTACAATAGGCATCCTTGTAGGTCCTCCTACAAATACGATACGGTCTATATCCTTTATCGTTATTTCAGCATCGCTCAACGCCTGCTCTATCGGTCCTCGACAGCGTTCTATCACAGGACGTACAAGCCGTTCAAGCTCGGTACGTGTCAGATCAAGATCAAGTTTTTTGTCGGCTGAAATATAGGGAAGGCTGATATGCGTAGTCGTACTCGTGGTAAGCTCGATCTTTGCCACCTCTACAGCCTCGTACAACCGCGCAGATGCTTTTTGGTCCGCCTTGATATCTATGCCTGTTTGTGTCTTGAATTTCTCAACGAGATGATTGAAGATCTCCTCATTCATATCGGTTCCGCCAAGCTGTGTATCACCGCTTGTCGATTTGACTTCAAATACTCCCTTTCCGAACTCCATGATCGTCACATCCAGCGTTCCGCCTCCGAAATCGATAACGGCTATTTTGATATCTTCACCGCTCCTGTCAAGACCATATGCCAGAGCAGCTGCAGTAGGTTCGTTTACAAGACGTACTACTTCAAGACCTGCGATCTTACAAGCATCTTTTGTCGCACTTCGCTGGTTATCGTCGAAATAAGCCGGCACTGTTACAACTGCTTTCTCAACCGGTTCGCCCAAATATGCCTCTGCATCGTTTTTGATCTTTTGAAGGAGAAAAGCCGAGAGCTGCTCCGGAGTAAACTCTTTCTCTCTTAACCTGATCTTCTCCCGCTTACCCATTTTTCTTTTAAATGCTTTTGCTGTGCCTTCGGGGTTTTCTGCTGCCTGCCTTCGCGCAGGCTCTCCTACCAGTTTATCTCCGTCAGCTGTAATGGCAACATAACTTGGAAAAGCCTTACCACTGAGACTGATACCCTCTGTACTGGGGATAATAACCGGTTTGCCACCTCGAAGTACAGCGGCTGCAGAGTTTGAAGTACCAAGATCTATACCAATAATTGCCATGCTATATCCTTTTTTTCATCATATGCATAACCTCTGCCCGGATTATAAGTACAAGATTATGTTGATTCTTCTCTATTCTACCCAAAAACCCCATTTATTGCTATAAACCCGTTCTTGTTATCCTCATCGCTTAACTGGATAAAGCAGGGCCCTCCTAAGGCCTGGCTCGAGGTTCGGGTCCTCGTGGGGATACCACTGCTTTTTATGATTTTACTCATATATAATTAATAAGATAAAAAATATGCCAAATTGTAATAAATATCGTAAGTTTATACGTATATTTGGGATATAGATATAAAAGAAAGAAAGAAAGACTAAAGCAGTACAGGTTATTTACAAAAACACTTCCCAAAACTCCTCAAACTCAGAAGCAAACTTCTCTAAGCGTAGTTCTAAACTCTCTCGTATCACTTGGCTCTTACATAAAAAGAAAAAGGCTCTTGGTGAGTATGGCTTGTGTTTTATGGCTATAACATCCGGATATTCTTGTCGTAATGACTCAAGTAAAGATCCTATCTGCTCGTCATGTGAGAAGCAACGGCTAAGGTGCTGGTAAACGATGCAGATTTCCAGGTATGGTAAACGGTAGAAGTAACTTAACTCATCTGTAAAGATGTATTTATGTGGAGATGTTTTTTGTGCGTAGTGTGTTGATAGCGTTAAAAACTCAAACGCTTTCCGGGTTCTGTTGCATTTAAGTGCCATGCCATTGTCCGGTGCAACGGCGACTATCTGTGATCTGTTGGAAAAAGTAAGTGCCTGGTTAAGCCAGAGATATCTGTCTTCTAAGGCTTTGGGTACTTTTTCATAGTAGAACTTAGCATTTTTGAGAAGCTTGAGCTCTTCAAGCTCTGTAACTTCACGCTTGTCTCTCATGATCAGGTCCATGAGCGAGTGCTCGAGGTACTCATCACTTCCCAGCATACGTTCAAAGTAGTTGATGTGTTTACCGTCATTGTTCTCTTCACCCTCACCTTCGTGCATGAACCATATCTGAGATAAAGCTTTTCCGTCCAAAGGGCTCTCTTTATGATTAAAAAGGTAACGAAAGAGTTGGAACTTCCCAAAATCTCCTACATCTGCTACATAACGGTCTTGCATCGATAGAGCCTTCTTTTTGAATAGAAGTATAACTGAACCCTCTGAATAACGAACTTTAACAGGACTAACCGAAATTCAGAGATCCAAATCTTCCCTTTCCTGCTAAATTATAAAAGTTCAAAAAATATTTAAACTTCAATCACTGGTTTGCATAATTATCCAGAAGTTACACAAACATTACATACTTTCTCGTTATTGTCATTTATGAATAAAATCTTATAAAATATCAAAGGAATTTAAAATGCAAAAAAGAAAATCAAGAAGAAGTTTTTTTAAATACATGTCCGTGCTTGGACTGGCCAGTTTCTACAGTGTACCTTTATATGCAAAAACACCTAAAGAGACTGTTAAATACCAAACTACACCTAAAGATGGTAAAAAATGCAAAGAGTGCCTACACTTTATTCCTGAAACAAATGAATGTAGAACCGTTGAGGGGAGCATTAATCCAAACGGATGGTGCAGCATCTACTTTAAAAACCCTAACTACAAGGAAGTAAAAGAGTGAAAGTAGAAGATGAAACCAACAAAACCAAAAAAATAAATATGACAATATGACATATTTTTACCTAAACCCTTCAAGATCCTATATAATTATTCTATAATTATTCTATAAATATTTTTTAGGAGGCAAAGGGTGGATGGCATGATAAAAGTAAGCTACACAGTTATGTGTAATAATGATGTAAACAAAGAAATAGGTCTAAGTGAGATACTTCGTAATGAAAAGGTACTCAAAACGATCAAAAGTGAGTTTGCCAAAGGCTTGAGAAATATTGTTCTCACTTCTGAAGAAGAGACAAATATTTTCATTAAAACACAAAAAGAAATCTTTGAGCTGACAGTGCATAAAAATGATTTTGCTGATCTACTGGAACTTGCGGAAGAGGATGCAAGAAAACATAAGCGCATGAAAAAAGAGTGTGATGGTGTTGAGTTGGTTGATATAGTAACTGTGGATTAATTTAACAATCCGTCTTTACTATATCGACGGTTACGTAATGTACTGCGATCCTCCTAATCTACTGTTTTGATACCTTATCTATACAAAATAAATATATCTATCTATCCAATTGAGAAATTACACACCTACTACACACATACTGTTTACTATTGAGATACTTACTCTTTTAGGGTAAAAAAAGGATTTAGAATGACACATACATTAATGGTTTTACCTTTTGATGAAAATGCTTTAGAACCATATATCTCAAAAGAGACATTGCAATATCACCATGGCAAACATCATGCAGGATATGTAAATAAGCTTAACGCCTTGATCAAAGACACTATTTATGAAGATATGAACCTTGAAGCTATTATCACTGCTGCTGATGGGGGTATCTTTAACAATGCAGCACAAGTATATAACCATGATTTTTATTTTAAAGGAATGGGCAAAAAAACAGATGCACCCTCTAAAATGCTATTGGATTTGATCAAGAGAGATTTTGGTTCCCTTGAAGAATTTAAAGAGCGTTTTTTGCAAGCAGCAACTGCTTTATTCGGTTCGGGTTGGGTATGGCTAAGCATTGACAAGGCAGACAGTTTGATAATAGAATCATTATCCAATGCAGACAATCCATTGTTATCCGGACATACTCCTCTGCTTACCTGTGATGTTTGGGAACACGCCTACTATATTGATTATAGAAATGCAAGAGCCGAGTATCTTGAAAAATGGTGGGGACTCATTAATTGGGATTTTGTTTCACAGAATGTTACTTCATATTATGAATTGCGACATGGATTTATAGATACATGTAATGACAATAGTGAGCTATGTGATTATATAGAGACTCTGGAACAATCGGAACATGTCAATACATAAAAGGTACATACCTCTAAAAAGGAGGATAAATCATGGAAAATGAAAAGATAGATAAAGTCGTATCCGGAGACTATAAACTTGGTTTTGAAGTTGATATAGAGACTGAAACCGTTCCGCCTGGATTAGATGAAGATACCATTCGTTTTATTTCAAAGAAGAAAGAAGAACCTGAGTGGATGACAGAACTTCGTCTTAAAGCTTTTGCCAAATGGCAAAAGATGGAAGAGCCACACTGGGCACATTTGGAGTATGAACCTATAGATTATCAGTCTATCTCATACTTCTCTGCACCTAAGGTCGCACCGGAAAGTCTGGATGAAGTGGATCCCAAGATACTTGAAGCATATAAAAAACTGGGCATCCCTCTGGAAGAGCAAAAACAGCTTCAGGGCATTGCAGTGGATGCTGTCTTTGATTCTGTTTCAGTGAAGACCACCTACTCTGAAGAACTCAACAAACATGGCATCATCTTCTGCTCCATCTCAGAAGCTATACAAAACCATCCGGAACTTATCAAGAAATATATGTTCTCCGTAGTACCAATGAATGACAACTACTTCGCAGCACTCAACTCCGCTGTATTTACCGATGGTACTTTTGTGTACATCCCCAAAGGAGTACGCTGTCCTATGGAACTGAGTACCTACTTTAGGATCAATGCACTCAATACCGGACAGTTTGAACGTACGCTAATCGTAGCAGATGAAGGGTCTTATGTCTCTTACAATGAAGGCTGTTCTGCACCAACAAGAGATGAGCATCAACTCCATGCTGCCGTGGTTGAACTAATTACGATGAAAGATGCTGAGATCAAATACTCTACCATACAGAACTGGTACCCCGGAGATGAAACAGGCAAAGGGGGTATCTACAACTTCGTAACCAAAAGAGGAATCTGTAAAGGAGATAACTCCAAAATATCATGGACACAGGTGGAGACAGGTTCGGCCATCACCTGGAAGTATCCCTCTTGCATCTTAAAAGGAGACAACTCTGTGGGTGAGTTCTATTCTGTAGCTGTCACTACCCTGGCCCAGCAGGCTGACACAGGTACGAAGATGATACATTTAGGGAGGAACACCTCTTCTACCATCATCTCCAAAGGTATTTCTGCGATGAAGGGACAGAATACCTACAGAGGATTGGTCAAGATAAGTGCCAATGCCGTGGGAGCGAGAAATCACAGCGAGTGCGACTCACTGCTCATTGGTGACCAGTGCGGTGCACATACTTTTCCCTATCTGGAATCCAAAGATACCCAAGGACAGATAGAGCATGAGGCAACCACCTCCAAGATCAGTGATGAACAACTCTTTTACCTCAGGCAAAGGGGTATCTGTGAAGAGGATGCGGTCTCTATGATCGTGCATGGTTTCTGTAAAGAGGTCTTTAGTCAGCTCCCCATGGAGTATGCCGTAGAAGCAAAAGCATTGTTAGAACTTACATTGGAAGGAAGCGTAGGATGATACTGGATATAAAAGATCTTCATGTCAACATAGGAGAGAAGAACATACTTAAAGGACTCAACCTCACACTTGAAGAGGGAAAGGTCCATGCGATCATGGGACCAAATGGTGCGGGTAAATCAACCCTTTCCAAAGCTATTGTCGGGCATTATGATATCAAGATCACTCAGGGAGACATCCTCTATAGAGGTCGGAGCATCAAAGAGATGGAACCTGAAGAGAGAGCATTAAAAGGAATATTCCTCAGTTTCCAAAATCCTGTAGAGATACCGGGAGTGAACAATGCCTACTTCCTCAGAACTGCACTCAATGCCAAACGTAAGCACGAAGGCAAAAAAGAGCTTAATGCTGCGGAGTTCCTAAGAGCAATGAAGCATCACCTGGAGGAACTGGGCATGAAGTCGGATATGATAAGCCGTTCACTCAATGAAGGCTTCTCCGGAGGAGAGAAAAAGCGTAATGAGATACTCCAAATGCTCATACTGGAACCCGAAGTCATCATACTCGACGAGATCGATTCCGGACTGGATATCGATGCTCTCAGAGCTGTCTCAGAAGGTATCAACACCATGAAAGACGGCAAACGCAGTTTTCTTGTCATTACGCACTATAGTCGAATCCTGGATTACATAGAACCCGACTACATCCATATACTTAAAGATGGAAAAATCGTCAAAACAGCAGGGGTAGAACTGGTAGCACAGCTTGAGGAAGAAGGTTATGATGCCATAGAGGATGAAACAAGATGATACTAGATGCATTACGACAGCAAACTGCACAAGAGATAGGCAAACAGCTAAAGATCAGCAGTTCAAATCCTCTGCTTGAAAAACTGGCATCGCTTGATCTTCCTACCAAAAAGAGTGAAGCCTATCGCTACTTTGATGTTGAAGCTTTACTCAAAAAAGAGTACAAACAACAAACGTTTATCCCTAAAGAGATAGTCCAAGGGGAACAACTGGAGATCGTCGATGGTGTAGTGAAGTCTGCTCCCAAAGGTCTAAGAGTCTATTATGGTTCTTGTAACAATATTGATATGGAACATTATGATCCACTCTATTATCTATCTCATCTTCTGGCTCCTCAAGTGATCATCATAGAGATAGATGGAGACAGTGAAGTGGATGTCCTGCATCGTTTTACACAGAGTGATACCCTCATCAACTACCGTATCGTACTCAAAAACCAAGCCAATCGTCATGCCACGTTTTTCGAGCATTTTGAGGCAGACAACATTCGGGGTTCTCTTGTACTTTATGGTTATGACATAGATGTCTCTGCCAACAGTACGCTTCGCCTCATCAAAGATCAAACGATCAATAACCATGCTTACACGATGATAGCATCACATAAAATATCGGTAGGTAAAGAAGCCAATATCATGCTGAAAACCTTTGATTTTGGTGATACATCGGCACTGCAACTCATCAAAGTGGATCTTGGAACCTATGCACATATAGAGGCTGGTCACCTACTCTATCTCAATGGTAAAGCCAAACGAGGCACCATCTCTCGGATCGTGCATCAAGGAGAACACTCCAGCTCGGTACAAGAGGCAAAAAACATTTTAGAAGATGATGCCAGAGGGATATTTGATGCACTCATTAAAGTAGAACAGAGTGCCAAACATACAAAAGCACACCAGAACTCAAAATCCATCTTGCTTAACAAAGGTACCTATATAGTAGCCAAGCCGCAATTAGAGATATATATCGATGAACTGGAGGCTTCACATGGTGCAACAATCGGACAGCTTGATGAGAAACAACTCTTTTACTTACAGTCACGGGGCATTTCAAAGCAAGAAGCCAAAAAAATGCTTATCATTGCCTTTGCCAATACTCTCATAGAAAAAGTAAAAGACTCACGTCATCAGGAGATCATTCAAAAGAGTTTTGAAAAAACATTTTATGCACATACAAAGGAATCATCATGACCATGGAAGAAAAAGTAGCCGCATATAAAGAGGATTTTGACCTTTTTCCTACAGCAAATGAGAAGATAGAGTATGTATTGGATCTGGGTAAGAACCAACCACCTCTCATGCCGGGAGAAAAAAATGATGACAGTTTCATACATGGCTGTTCGTCAAATGCCTGGCTCATTTCGGAATATACACATCCCAAAATACTCTTTCGTGGAGAAGGTGAGTCAATGATGGCAAAAGGGATGATGACCATCCTCCTGGACATCTTCAATGACCGTACACCTGAAGAGATATTGGCTTTTGACCCTGCTCTGCTGCATACCATGGGTATCACTGAACTGTTAAGTCCTGTACGACAACAAGGCTTGGAAGCCTTTTTAAATGTGATCTATCGTCATGCTCAACAATGTAAAAAAGAAGGAGAGGCTCATGACGACTAAAATTCCGACAGATGAAGAGATGAAAGAAAAGGTCATTGAACAACTCAAAACCATTTATGATCCTGAACTGCCTGTGAACATTTATGATCTTGGGCTTATTTATGATGTGGACTGTTGGACGGATGAAGAAACAAAACTTAAAATGTGCAAGATAAAAATGACACTGACCTCTGCTACCTGTTCGATGTCGGAAGTGATTGTTGATCTTGTCAAAAGTATCAGTTCCCGTCTTGATATGTTGGAAAATGTGGAAGTTGAAATTGTTTTCGATCCGCCATGGAGTCAGGATAAAATGAGTGATGAAGCAAAACTGCAAATGGGATTTCTTTAATATATCAGCCTCGTTGAAGTGCTTTTTTTAACGCTTTTAATGAATATGTATTAAGTACATCTTTTTTCTCCAGCCATCCCCGTCTGGCCTGAAAAATACCATATTTCATATATGCTAAAGATGCTGCATTGTGTGCATCGGTCGATATAACGAATTGCACACCGGCTTCTTTTGCTCTTTTGGTATAGATATCATTCAGATCAAGCCGTTTTGGCTGAGCATTTATCTCCAGGAAGCACCCTCTCTCTTTTACTCCTTCAAACAATTGTTTCATATTCACTTTATATGCCTCTCTTTCACCTATAAGCCTTCCCGTCGGGTGTGCAAGAATATTGAAATAGGGATTGTCCATTGCTTTGAGTATACGCTGTGTCTGCATCTTTTGGGACAGATTGAACTTGTCATGTACCGCACCTACAACCAGATCAAGCTCTTTAAGTACGCTATCGGGTAACACTAATGATCCATCTTCCAATATATCTACCTCAATACTTTTAAGAATAGTAATCCCCTTAAGTGTATCATTGATCCTGTCTATCTCTTCGAGTTGAACTCTCAGTCTCTTTTCATCTATACCGTGTACGATGGGGATATGTTCTGAATGATCTGTTATCGCGATGTACGAGTAACCCATTTTCCCGGCGGCTTCTGCCATCTCTGTAATAGTATTATGCCCGTCACTGTAGTGCGTGTGCATATGCAGATCACCTCTCATATCCTCAAGTGTGATCAGTTCAGGAAGTCTGCCTTCTTTGGCAGCTCTGTGTTCCCCTCTGCTCTCACGAAGTTCAGGATCAATATAGCAAAGTCCTACCGCTTCGTACATCTCATCTTCGGTTGCTCCGGATATTTTCTTTTTGCCTTTGAAAATACCGTATTCATTGACCTTCATGCCCATATCTCTTGCCATGATCCTTATGACGATATTGTGTGATTTTGAGCCTGTAAAATAGTGTAAAGCAGCACCATAGCTCTCTTGGGCTACACATCTAAGATCTACCTGCATTCCATTTGTGAGGATCACTGTCGATCTGGTATCACCCTGTGAAATGACCTCTTTGATATCGGGATATTTCACAAAATGCTCTATGAGAAGCGCAGGATCATGTGAAGTAGCAAGGATATCCAGGTCACCCACTGTCTCTTTTCTTCTTCGAAAACTTCCGGCAACTGTGACCTGCAAGGCCCCCTTGTACTTTTTTAGATACACTTCAAGTGCATATGCATAGGGTTCTGCTACGGAGTACATAAAGCGTTTGCCCTCCTTTTTTGCCATAAGAGTGCCTTTGAGTATCTTGTTTTCCAGTTTTTCACTGAAACCTTTGAGTACTCTTATCTGATGGGCTTGCGCAGCCTCTTTCAATGCATCCAATGAGTCTATATGTAGTTTTTGATAAAGTATCTTAGCTCTTTTGGGACCAATACCTTCGACTTTGAGGAGATCCAGAAGATGCGGAGGAAAAGCGTGTTTAAGATATTCAAGTTTGGCAAGTCTGCCGGTTTGAACGATCTCTTTTATCTTCAGCGCAATATGCTCACCGATCGTAGGGATCTCAGAGATATCCATCCCCTCTTCTACCATTTTTCTAAGATCGGTACCCAGATTTTCTATGGTACGTGCTGCATTTCTGTAAGCTCTGATCTTAAAGGGGTTCTCTCCTTTGATCTCCAACAGATCAGCCAACTGATTAAAGATAGAAGCGATCTCTACATTTGATATGATCATTTGTTATTGCCTTTCACTTTATGCTCACAACGGCTAAATACTTAAATATCCATCCGGATCCAAACTTGTAGCCAACATCACACTGTTGATATCAAGATGTTCAACCCATGTACTGCTCTTTTGATTTTCACTTTCCAGCCAAAAATCCTCAATAAAATGACATAATGGAAGATATGCTTCAAGGTCTTTCAACTGTGATCGCAATAAAGTATCATTTGTAAAACATACTGCATGTTCCTTGAGCAGCATTTGCATCTTTTTCACTCCATGCAAGCCGATACTCAAACCAAATTCACGAAATGCCAACCGATACTGTGCCGGATACTTTAACATATCTGTACGAAGAAAGCGTTCTACTCCTTTTAAAGAGTGGTGTAAGAGTTTAGAAAGCAATTCACACAGATCTTTTCTCTCGGCTGAAATGATCAGTTGGATCAAAAAAGAAGCATCACTCAGTAATCCGCCTATCCCAAGCAGATCATCCGTATCCCAATTGATCGACTGGGACATTTGGGACAAACCTGTTATTTCTGCATCTATAGAAGCCCCATCATATTCAGAGGCTGTTCTGCTCAGTTCAAGATAAGTGATATACCCATCCAGTGCATCATGCTGTCCCATAGAAGAGACCAAAGGATAAGAGAGATCAATACTCATTTTCCAGACCATACGTCTGGCTCCTGCAAGTGTCACATAGGTAAATTTATCGTAAGCCGTCTCTGCAAGCTCCAGAGCCCAACGGTTATATTTTGGATCTCCTGTTGCCTCTGTAAGAAGATTCAATGCATGCATCCACTTGGTCAGATAGTGGAAATATTGTCCGTCCTGTTCCCACTCCAGGCGCTCGTTCTGAGGTTCATTTTCTTTTCGTTCATTCTGCTTCTTGCCTATCCTCAATCCCCCAACAGTAGGATGCAACTCTCCTTCTGCTTTACTTAGACCACTGATCCATCCGCTTCGGGTGTCATCACTGCGATGTTTCCCCAGAACATGATGTACCTGATCAACAAGCATTAAAGCCTCTTCTTTATAACTTTCCCGGCCTGTTTGATGAAAAAGTTCCAAAAAGTTGCATACTGCAAAAGCATCTGTCCATAAATAGCGTTTTGGAGTGCATTCTTCTCTTCTTATGCATGTACGCTTGGAAAAGTCCATCATTATCATTTCAATGACAGCTAACTTTTTCATGATGCCCTCCTTTTTTTAATGATACACCTTTATTGCTTTTTATTTCCTATTTGTAGTAGAATAGAATAATGAAGGAGACAGCATGTTCAAAGATCGCAAAGATGCCGGTAAAGAACTGGCTCAAGCACTCCAAAAATACAAAGAAATGGATGCTCTGGTTTTGGCCATACCACGAGGTGGTGTGGAGCTGGGGTGCGAAGTTGCCAAAGCACTTCAATGTGATTTTTCATTGATCATTTGCCGTAAACTCCCCTACCCTCACAATCCCGAAAGTGGTTTTGGTGCTATAGCTGAGGATGATTCTGTTTATATCAACCCATTGGCTGCAGCCTATGTATCTGAGTATGAGATCAAACAGATCATTCAAAAACAAAGTCAAGAAATACAAAGACGCATCCAGATACTAAGAGACGGGAAACCGCTTCCAGAGATGAAAGGTCGAACCGTGATACTTGTTGACGATGGTATTGCAATGGGATCGACTATGCATACAGCTGTTACTTTATGCAAAAAATGCAAAGCCAAAAAGATCATTGTTGCTGTACCCGTTGCCGGTGCCCAAGCCATAGAAAAATTTTCTCAAATGGCAGATGAAGTGATCGTACTGGAATCTCCCGCTGATTTTCATGCAGTCGCACAGGTTTATGAGAACTGGTATGATGTAAGTGATGAAGAAGTAATGGATTTGCTTGAGAAAATGAAATAGTCTGTTTTAGATGCTGATACACGTTTAGCATGGCATTTGAGACAAGATTATTTAACAAAATCAATAAATATTCACTATTCATTCACTTTTTTATCTTACCATCCTATTATATAGCTATATATCAACATTTAAATTTATACATAAGGATAAAACATGAGACAGACAGTAAAAATCATTTCATTAATCGTTCTAATGACATTGGGCGGATATGCGTTTAACTATAACTCTGTATGGGTCAACGAGAATCCAAATACAAGAGGTGTGACAAAACTCGTCATCAAAAACAATGGTCAGATAAAAGCGTTTGGACAGTGTCGGCCCACTGATTGCAACTGGGGAAATACACGTTATACCCGTACAAGAAATGGTCTTTTGGCATCATGGAAACATGCTGGAGCAGGACATAAAGTCATTTTCCTTGAAGCCATCAATCAAAACAGGGTCAAAGCCGTAATCAAATATCTCTATCATGGTGCCAGAGCAGATAAAACAAAAATTGAATACTTTAAGAAAAGACGAAATAGTATATATAACAATGCAAGATCTTTTACCGGAAACTGGGTAAATGATGATCCAGATACAAGAAGCCTGACACGGCTTAATATACGTAAACCGGGAAACAGCTTCTTTGTACATGCATGGGGGAAATGTCATCCGAGAGATTGTGATTGGGGTAGAGCAAGAGCAACGATCTCAAACAATAAACTTACTGTAAGATGGAACCAAGGCTTTGTAGACAGGGTCATGATTATTAAAGGTGAAGAGTTCAGAAGAGGAAGATTCCATTTGCTTCGTATCAAAACAACAAGCTACTATCATGATGGCAGAGGAACACGGACAAAAGTACACTATATGAGAAGAGTACGGTAGTGATACTGTACTTTTACGCTAAAATCCATATTTGTAATATACAATAAGGAGTAATAGATGACAATATGGAGATATAAAGAAGAGAAAGAGACATATCTTTTAGTAAAATTCTACAAAGAGAACCATGGTGAAGGGGAATTCTTAGGGGATCTGGATGAAGAGAGTATTAAAAAAATGATTTTAGAGATAAAGCCTGATATCAATATAGATCAAGCATTCGGCACATTGGCTTATTTTGGATTGTTGCCTATTTTGGTTATGAAATAACCTTACCTGACAATTTAATACCATCATTATAAAGATATTTTCAACACTACCCTAGCTTTTTCCAAATAATCCTGCTATAATTCCGAACTTTTCTGCAAGAGAGTATCAAACTCCTTATTTGGGATAAACACTATCTCCTCTATTTTCCGCGATTTAACCGTGTGACACAGTTTGGTATCAGCTGCATAAAACAGGGTTTATATCTCTTAATAAAAATATTTATCTTTCTCAACTTGATTAAGGATCTAATGGCTTTACTGCCTATAATAGTTGGATCTGGGTATCAGGCAAGAAGATGACGGATATAAAAGAATCAAACCCCACTATTTTACTATAAAGAAACAATATGAAATTTACTGACTTTAACCTCAAAGAAACAATACAAGCTGCCGTAACAGAAGCCGGATTCACAGAACCAAGCCCCGTACAGAAAGATGCTATACCTTTAGTTCTGGAAGGTCACGACATGATCGCTCAGGCACAGACAGGTACAGGTAAAACTGCTGCTTTTGGTCTGCCTATCATGAGTATGATGAAAGCTGATGGTTCCGTAGAAGGGCTTGTGATCGTTCCTACACGTGAACTTGCGATGCAGGTAAGTGATGAGCTTTACCGTTTTGGTAAAAATTCAGGGCTTAAAACAGCTACAGTCTATGGTGGTACACCGTATGGAAAACAGATAGAGCGTATCAAACAGGCTTCTATCGTTGTAGCAACACCGGGTAGACTTCAAGACCTTCTTATGAGTGGAAAGATCAAGATCAACCCGCAATTCGTCGTACTTGATGAAGCAGATGAAATGCTGGACATGGGTTTCCTCGATGAGATCAAGAACATCTTTACCTTCCTCCCAAAAGAGCGTCAGACACTTATGTTCTCGGCAACCATGCCAAAAGGCATCAGAAAACTTGCAGAGCAAATTCTAAAAAACCCTAAAACCGTCTCGATCACAAAATCAGAAACGACCAACACAAAGATCACTCAGCTTTACTATGTTGTACAGGAAAAAGAGAGAGATGACGCACTTGTAAGACTTATCGACTATAAGAATCCACAGAAGTGTATTATTTTCTGTCGTATGAAAAAAGAGGTTGATAGACTTGTGGCACACATGACTGCACAAGGGTTCAAAGTATCCGGTCTTCATGGTGATATGGAACAAAAACAAAGAGAAGTAACCATCAGAGCATTTAAACAAGGCGGTATCGATATCTTCATCGCTACAGATGTCGCTGCCCGTGGTCTTGATGTGAATGACGTGACACATGTATTCAACTACCACATCCCTTTTGACTCGGAGAGTTATGTTCACCGTATCGGCCGTACAGGACGTGGCGGCAAGTCCGGTGAAGCGATCACTTTAGTAAGTCCAAATGAACTTAGAACTATTAAGCGTATCGAAAAAGATGTTGGGGCAAAACTTGTTACACAAGTGATCCCTACACGTATGGAAGTGCAGAATAACCGTCAAGATGAGCTTATTGCAAAGATCGCCCAGACTCAGGTAACCGAAAAAGCGATAGAACTTGTTAAAACACTTCAGCATGATCTTGACATTGTAACAATCGCACATCTTTTAGCTTCTATGGTACAGAGTGAGATCTCAGTCAAAGGTAAAGACAACATCGGTCTTGGTCTTGAAGAGATCGAACTTCTCATTGAACGTGCAATGCAGAACAGAGGCGGCGGAGGCGGTGGTCGTAACCGTAGTCGTGGTGGTTATCGTGGCAATAATAGACGTAGAAGTGGCGGCAGTGACCGTAACAAACATGGACGTAACGGACGCAGCGGTGGTGGTCGTGACAGCCGTAATGGCGGTCAAGGCAGCCGTGTAGCCGGTTAAAAAGATCTAACTATACCATCATCCCCAAACTTTAAAGACGGGGATGACATGATGATTACTGTTTACCCAACCCAAACACATTTGAAAGTGTATTGATATAGTTGAAATATCCTGTGATAGCAACGGCTTCAAGGATCTGTGCTTCACTGTAACCTGCCTCTTTTACGGCATCAACATCCTCTTGCATCATCTTATAGCTGTCTTTTTGTGAAGCCCTGATACAAAATCTTAAAAGCGTCTTCTCACTTTCTTCACACTGTATGGCATCTACACCCTCAAGTACCTCTTGCACCTGTGCTTCACTCATACCAAGCATCTTTGCAATATTTTTATGGACATCCACACACATTTTACAGCCATTATCAATCGAGATAAGCAAAGCAATACGCTCTTTAGTACTATACGGTAAAAGCGTCTCTTTAAGCAAATAATCCTGCACCATGTTATCTGTAGCATTATAGATATCTTTATTGAGTGCGATAAGTTCGAAAATTTCCCCTAGTTTGCCTGTCTTCTCTAAAATTTGTTTCGCTTTTTCCTGGATCGTTGGATCCATTTCTTCATAGCTGCACAATTTGATATATGCCATTGTTAATTCCTTTTTCAATAAATAATTATAGATAAATATTATATCTAGCTAAACATTATATTTAAATTTTTTACCTAACTTTTGTTATGATGTAGTATCTAAAAGGGTATGCATGGCTTATTATCTTCTACTGATACAACTTCTTTTTGCCTTACTTGCACTCTTTCTTTTTTGGCAAAGTGTAAAGTATTTTCATCGAATGTGGCGATATAAAAGACTTAAATCCACACCCTTTCCAAGACCCTATGAAACCATACTTCAAAACATACACCAATACAAAGTTCTATCACCCATATATAAAGAAAAAATCCATCTTTTGATCCTACTCTTTATAGATCAAAAAGAGTTTATTGGGGCAAAAATGACCATCAACGATGAGATCAAAGTCATCATCGCATTTTATGCCTGCTTGATGAGGCTTGGATTTGAACTGGGTGAAAAAGACCATGTCAGTACGATCATTGTCTACCCGGAACACTTCATTGTGAACGAAACACACTCAAGTGGTGGCATTTACCATGATGAAACATCCGTGTTGGAAGGCCAATCCGCCAACGGCACGGTAGTGATCTCATGGCAGGATATAAAACATAATATAGCACAGCAGCAAAAAGAGAATGTCATCATCCATGAGTTTGCCCATGAATTGGATTTTGAAGATGGCTTTGCGGATGGTACACCTGTTTTGGAAGATTCGAACTATCACAGATGGTCTGAAGTCTTCTCTAAAGCCTTTGATCTATTACGTAATCAGGCTCACGATGAGGAAAGTTCAGGAAAAATCACACTTTTAGGCACATATGCATTAACAAATGAAGCAGAGTTTTTTGCTGTATGCAGTGAACGTTTTTTTGAAGCACCCAACAAACTTAAAGCGTATTTTCCCGATATCTATCAAGAGCTAAAACTCTTTTACAAACTTGATACACAACAGTTATTTAAAGACCTACAATAGACCTGATCTCATCTGCATAGATCATCTCATTTTCTATCAATTCGTTTGAGAGAGCCACAATCTCTTTTTTATGCGCCTCAAGAAGTTCTCCAACCTCTTTCTCTTTCTCTGAGATTATCCTTCGTACTTCATCATCTATCAGTTTTGCTGTTGCTTCGCTGAAATCTTTCGGCATTGCCATTTCACGCCCCAAGAAGACATGTTCTTCACCTTTTTGATAATAGACCGGTCCCAATTCTTTGCTCATACCCCACTGGCTGACCATATGTGTTGCCAGGTTGGTTGCGTCTTTAAGATCATTGGCAGCACCGGATGAGAGATCACCAAGCAGTGTGAGCTCAGCAACCCTTCCGCCAAGCATCACCCCTATCTTATCCAGCAGATAAGCCTGAGGGAAATTTTTGATATCTTTTAGCGGTAGTTGTTCTGTCATACCCAGTGCCTGTCCCCTGGGTATGATACTGACTTTCTCTATAGGGTCGGCATGTTCTAAAAGCAGTGCAGCTAAAACATGACCACTCTCATGGATAGCCACTCTTTTTTTATCTTTTTCATCCAAGACAAACTCCTGTTCAACTCCCATGATAATACGGTCACGTGCATATAAAAGATCTTCTTGTGAAACTTCTTCCTTGTTTTCTCTTGCAGCATGCATCGCTGCTTCGTTGACCAGGTTTGCCAGCTCGGCACCACTGAAACCGATACACATCTTTGCTATCTTGTTCAATTCTACCGAGCTGTCCATATGTACTTTTCGCGTATGAATATTCAGGATCTTTTCCCGTGCTAGAATATCCGGCAGACTAAGTGTTATCTTTCGATCAAATCTTCCAGGTCTCAAAAGTGCAAAGTCCAAAACATCAGGTCGATTGGTGGCTGCAAGGACAACAACTTTCTCATCAGTCTCAAATCCATCCATTTCAGCCAGGATCTGATTGAGGGTTTGCTCTTTTTCATCATGACCGCCACCGATCCCAGCCCCTCTTGCCCGACCTACAGAATCGAGCTCATCAATAAAAATAATAGAGGGTGCTTCCATTTTGGCAGTTTTAAACAGATTACGTACCCTTGCAGCACCCACACCTACAAACATCTCTACAAATTCAGAACCGCTGATAGAAAAGAAAGGCACATCTGCTTCCCCCGCTACAGCCTTTGCCAATAAAGTCTTTCCTGTACCTGGTGCCCCCATCAGCAGTATTCCTCTGGGGATCTTGGCACCTATTTTTTCATATTTTTCAGGATTTTTTAAAAAATCAACTACTTCATAGAGCTCTATTTTTGCATTTTCAACACCGGCTACATCATCAAAGGTGATTGTTATCTTCTTTTTAACGTATTTTTTTGCAGTTGAACGCATAAAATCAAATGGGTTACCACCACCCATACCGCCTAACTTCTCTTTGATACGACGTGAGCCATAGAGTATAAATCCTAAAAAGAAAAATAACGGCAGTAACAAAATAAACATAATCCAAAAATTTGACTCTTTTTGAGACTTGACATGAATATCAACTTGGTTTTTTTCCAGTAACGCTAAAAATGTTTTATCCTCAAAAGGGGGGAGTGTTGTCTTTAAATATCTTGGTTTTTCATCCATGTGTACCTTCACAGATGCCACAACCTGGTCTTTGTCGATCCAAATCTCTTTGATAAGGTTTTGTTCAACCCTGCTTTTGAAATGGTTATAAGAGAGTGTCTGAGTTTGACCTTGCGATGTAACATAATGATATAATTCAAATACAAGTATCGTTACGATAATAACGAGCCATAGATTAACAAAGGGATTGAATTTTTTAGTAGGAATCGGTTCTTTTTTCATTTGTACTCCCTTTAGTAATGCGTAGATAGTACTATTGTACCCAAAAATAAACATGCATGTCATCATTCCTTAGAATATAAAATTCTATAAGATATTTTTTATTACTAGATACTTTTTTAGTAATAATATTAATTATCTATTAAGAGGAATTGTCTTATAATCCCTCCACATAAAAAACATAAGAGGAGAAAATGATGAAAATCTTTAAATTCATGGGAATGTCACTCTTGGCATCTTCATTACTACTGGGAGCAACTGACATTGCAGATAAAGCTTCCAAGGCTGGCCTAAAGGCTATTCCTACAGATAAAACAGAGCTTATGAAACTGATCGATCCAAACAAAACGATCACAGATGCAAGGGTTGAACTGGGAAAAAGACTTTACTTTGAACCTAGACTCTCAAAAAGCGGGATCATTTCCTGTAATACATGTCATAACCTTGGACTTGGCGGTGTAGACGGTGTACCTGCTGCAGTTGGACACCAGTGGACAGCAAATCCGCATCATTTGAACTCACCGACTGTATATAATGCAGTATTCTTTAAAGCACAGTTCTGGGATGGCAGAAGCCCTCATCTTGAAGACCAGGCACAGGGTCCTATGCAGGCAAATCCGGAAATGGCTGCACCTAAATCACTTGTGGAAGAGAGGATCAACTCTATTCCTGAGTATGTAGAAGAGTTTAAAAAAGCCTACGGTAAAGATGTAAAAGTAGATTTTGAAACGATCACATCCACTATCGGTATCTTTGAGAGAACACTGGTTACACCATCAAGATTCGATGACTTCCTTAATGGTAAGAAAGATGCACTGACAGATGCAGAAAAAGAGGGTCTCAATATCTTTATAGACAAAGGTTGTGCAAGCTGCCATACAGGTATCGCACTTGGCGGAACCATGCAGCCGTTTGAACTTGCTGCCAAATACAAATTTGCCAATGTAGGAGACTTTAAAGGTGATGCGAAAGGGATGGTGAAAACACCGACACTCAGAAACATCACAGAGACTGCTCCATATTTCCATAACGGTGCCATCTGGGATCTGGCAGATGCAGTCAAAGAGATGGGAAGTACACAACTCGGCATCAAGATCTCAGATGAAGAAGCAGCCAAGATCGTTACTTTCTTTGGTGCATTAGAGGGAAGAAAACCTGCCATTACATACCCGCAACTTCCAAAAAGTACAGCTAAAACACCTAAACCTGATTTTAAATAATCTGAAAACTCCTACTTTTGTAGGAGTACATATTTATAGGTTTCCTGAACAGGTCAAGCTTTTAAAGTTCTTCTTACTTCCCCTATAGTACTCCAAGCCTAGGAAAAGATCGTTCAGGAAACCTATACATATAAAACCTCTCTTTTAGTATCTTTTGCTATGATGCGATATTCTTAAGACAAGGCTTCATATGAAAGAACACTATTTTTTTTCTCAACCCCATCAACCCTTTTTTATCCTGGCATTCGTGAATGCTATTGTTACCATGCTACTCTTTATGCTTAGCTACAAAGGTGTATTGACATTGGCCATGATACCCTCTTCTTTTCATGCCTATAGTCTTATATTTTTACTTTTTACTCCTGCTTTTCTGGCATTTATCTTTACCACATTCCCTCGTTTCTCAAGTACACCTGCCATTGAGAAGTCCCTCTATCTTAAAGTATTTGGACTTTTTGCTGTTGGGACTCTTTTATTTATTATAGGTGCACTGGTAAGCACCATCGTTTACAAGTTGGGAATGCTACTCCTTTTAGGAGCACATTTCTGGGCTATAAAGATCCTGTACAACATCTTCAACAACTCACAGATGGAAGACAAGCATGATATTTTCTGGATACTTTTGGCAATGCTCTTTGGTTTCATTTCTCATCTGCTTTTTATCGTGGGGGAGTCTTTTTGGAACCCTCTGCAAAGCTTGGCTGTACAGGTAGGTATCTACCTCTACCTCTTCCTGGTTGCTTTTGCTGTAGCACAACGTATGGTGCCGTTTTTTTCTCACTGCATGGTAGACAAGAATATGCATCTTCTTAAAGTAGTCACTCTGCTTTTAGTTGCACATATCATCTTGGAAACCATACTCCCTCACCTCTCTTTCATTGCTGATTTTGCACTTACCTACATCATTGCCAAAGAACTTTTCAGATGGAATCTTCCTTTTCCAAATCCTAATCCCCTGCTCTGGATACTCCATCTCGCGCTCTACTGGATACCCGTAGCCTTTCTCTTTGGAGGGATGAGCAACCTTACCTCTTTGATCAATGGTACATCATTCCTCTTTTTAGATATCCATATCCTTATGCTTGGCTTTGTCTTTACCATACTCATAGGCTTTGGAACGCGTGTCACAATAGGTCACTCCGGAAATATAATGCAGGCAAGTATGTGGGAGAAAGTACTTTTCAACTGGACACAGGTCGTGGTAGTGATGCGTCTGTTTACCTCTATGGCAGCCGCATGGGGGTGGAATTTCATGGTACTCTTTGATATTTCTGTAACAGTATGGCTCCTGATGTTCATTCTATGGGCCATACGTTTCTTTGCGGTTCTTATCAAAGGTAAAAAGTTAACGTAGAGTACGCTCTAAAATTTGCTATAATGCATTCATGAAAATATTACTAGTCATCACCTTACTGGTCCAACTCCTTTGCTCTGCAACCCCCGAACAGGTAGAACGTTACCTTAGCATTTCCAATGCTGAGGAAGAACTGATCGAGCTTGAGGCTCAGTTCTCCAGAATGCAGAACAATTTCCAATCATTAGATACCAATACTTCAGAAGAAAAAGAAACTTACGATATGCAGATGCTTTCTATCCGTTTTAGAGAATACATTCAAAAAGCACTGAGTGAAGATGAGATGAAAGAGATTCTTCAGAACTACAGAAATGTCATACTTTTACAGTTTGTTTCAGCAAGCAGTGTCACAGAAACTGATCCCAAAGAAATAGAAGCATATATCAAAACACTTGAAGAGAGTGAATCCTCTTCAGGACGTATTGACCTTGTAGAAAAGATCAATAAAAAACTCAATAATAAAGAATCTATGGTACTTATGTTCGATGAGCTCATAAAACCTCTCATGCAGGCTGCTCCGGGCGGGCAAAATCTGGATGAAGCATATATGAAGAAGAGCAGAGAGAATTATCTGAAATCTATGGTAGAGAGTGCAAAGAAGGAAACTCTGTTTGCAACCAAAGAGTTTACTATGGAGGAGCTTGAAGCACTACTCAAAATAGCACAAACCCCGGCCATAGACCATGAGATCAAAGCTGTCTATGGTGGTATGGCATATGCTCTTAAAGAATTTTTTCTCTCTCTGGCCAGCAGATACGACATCAGCAAACATCAAAGATAAATGAGTCCCATGAAGAAAAAAAAATACGGATCCAATTTTACAACTAAAGATTTTCTCCCTACTACCAGGGCTGAAATGGATGCACTGGGCTGGGATCAGTGTGATGTCATCCTTGTCAGTGGTGATGCCTACATAGACTCTCCTTTTATCGGTGTTGCTATGGTGGGGCGTATGCTTGAGAGACTTGGCTACAAAGTGGGGATGATCGGTCAACCGGACATCAACTCAGATGTGGACATTAAACGCTTGGGAGAACCTCGCCTTTACTGGGGTGTGAGTGGTGGAAGTGTGGACTCTATGGTTTCCAACTATACTGCAACAAAAAAGTTCCGTAACTCTGATGATTACACACCGGGGGGAAAGAATGACAAACGACCCGACAGGGCGTTAAGTGTTTACTGCAATCTGATAAGAAGGTACTTTAAAAATACTGTGCCACTGGTCTTAGGCGGCATTGAAGCTTCTCTAAGAAGAGTAAGCCACTATGACTACTGGGCAAATAAACTCAAAAAACCTATACTCTTTGACTCTAAAGCAGACATACTCATTTACGGTATGGGTGAGATAGCCATAGAACAACTTACCAAAGCCCTGGAAGATGGTAGAGACTATAGAGACATCAGAGGTGTCTGTTACATTGCCAAAGAGCCGAATTATGAGTATATACAGCTCCCCTCACATGCAGAGTGTCTGGAGAACAAAGAAAAATACATAGACCTGTTTGATGACTTCTATGACAACAATGCCCCTATCTCAGCTAACGGACTATGCCAGCCTGTCGATACCCGTTTTCTGATCCAAAATCCTCCCTGCGATTACCTGAATGAAGATGAAATGGATGCAAATGCCAATCTTCCCTTCACCAGAGAACTGCACCCTTACTATGCAAAAGAGGGAAAAGTGAAATGTCTGGAGACCATCAAATTTTCTATCATGACACATCATGGCTGTTGGGGTGAGTGTAACTTCTGTGCTATTGGTGTGCATCAGGGCAGGACAATACGAACACGTTCAGAAAAGAACATTCTCAAAGAGGCAAAAGAGTTTAACAGTTACAAAGACTACAAAGGGATCATCTCAGATGTAGGTGGTCCTACGGCAAATATGTACGGTTATGAGTGTAACAAAAAGCTCAAAAAAGGGACGTGTGATGAGATCAGATGTGTAGATGCCGAAAGGCTCTGTAAAGTGATGCATGTGGATCACAGCAGAAACATCAATCTACTCAAAAAAGTGAGAGAAGTAGAAGGAGTAAGAAAAGCTTTTGTTGCCTCGGGTGTACGTTATGACCTCATTACCGCAGATAAAAGACACGGATACTCCTACCTCAAAGAGATGGTCAAACACCATATCTCAGGACAGATGAAAGTGGCTCCCGAACATACACAACAGCATGTGCTTGAACTCATGGGGAAACCAGGCAAACAGACTCTGGTAGATTTTAAAAAACTCTACGATAAACTCAACCGTGACATGGGCAAAAAACAGTTCCTCACCTACTACCTCATAGCCGCCCACCCGGGATGTACTGAGAAAGATATGCATGAGCTGAAAGACTTTACGACCAATGAGCTGAAGATGAACCCTGAACAGGCTCAAGTCTTTACCCCTACTCCGAGTACCTATTCGGCTGTGATGTACTATACGGAAATGGATCCTAAAACGCGTAAGAAGATATTTGTAGAAAAAGATACCAGACGTAAAGAGAAACAAAAAGCCATTGTACAAGAGAAAAATTGTTTTAAAAGCGGATTTGCAAGCTAATGAAAAAGATCTATATTACCGACCTTGACCATACTTTTTTACGTACCGACCAGAGTGTCAGTGAGTTCAGTGCCAAAGTATGGAACGAAAAAGCTCAAAACTCCATTCTCTCTGTAGCCACTGCCCGCAGTTTCCAAAAATCACATGATTTTTTGGAAAAACTGCATCTTGATGCCCCTATGATACTCCTTGACGGTACGATGATAGTCTCACCGCAGAAGAAGCTCATAGACATCAAACTTGTGAACAAAGCACTGGGTGATGCCATCATTGATGAGGGAGCCAAGTTTAACATCTACCCTTTTGTCATAGCCCTTAAAGACATGGAACTCAACGAAGCTTTTCTCTTCCCTACAACACTCAACACCCATCAACATGGTGTACTCGAAAACTACAGAAATGACCCCCGTATGGTGGAGTGTAAGAAGATCAGAGCCATGGAGATGAACCTCAAACTCGTCTACTTTGGAGAGTACAAAACCCTCAAACCTCTTACCGACCACCTGGAAAAGACCTTCGGTAAAGAGCTGGAATACAAACTCTCCCCGGAAAAGTACTCCGACGGCTGGTTCCTCACCATCCTCCACCCAGAGGGTGACAAAGCCCACGCCCTGCAAAAAGTAGCAGACCATATAGGCAGGGACACTTCTGACATCACCGTATTTGGTGACAGTGTAAACGACATTGGTATGTTCAAACTTGCCGGGACTTCTGTGGCGGTTTCCAATGCTTTGGAAGAAGTAAAGGCTGTGGCGGATGTGGTGTTGCCTCACTCTAATGATGAGGATGGGGTGGCAAAGTATTTAGCGAATACGTTATAATCACAATACTCAATTACTACTAAAGAATTTAATCTCGTTCCCACTCTCCTGAGACTGTGAAAGAACTTATTATTTTGGAAGTGGAGACTTCAGTCCCACAAAAAGCTCATTTGCTTTATAAACTTTGTATTTATCTGGAAATTATGCTTCTTTTGGCGTAAAAATAGATATTTATGCAGATTTTAGGTGGGACTGAAGTCTCCACTTCCTTTGGTTCTTCTTCTCGTTCCCACTCTTGTATAGCCAAGGGAACGAGAGCTAAAACTTAATACCTATTCAACAACTGAGCATTCAAAAGCTCAAGTCTCTGTGGTGTACCTATGTCAAGCCATTCCCCTTCATAGAGTTCACCTGTCACCTTCCCCTCTTTCATTGCAGCTCTAAGCAAAGGCGCTAAAGCACTTTTACCGTAGGGAACACCCTCAAAGAGTTTTGGAGAGTAGTAGCCTATGCCTGAGAAAGTATATTGTTTACTATCCACTACTCTTTGCCCATCTAAAGCGAAATCTCCCTCAGAGTTATGCTTCGGGTTGGGTACGAGGATCAAATGGGCTAATATACCCTCCGGTAACATCTTTTCATACTCGAAATCGTAGTCTGTGAAGATATCGCCATTCACTACTAAAAATGGTTCATCTCCAAGCAGAGGCAAAGCCTTGATGATGCCCCCTGCACTTTCCAAGCCACCCTCTTCCTGCTCATCAGAGTAAAATATGTTCACCCCCCATTCTGAGCCATCACCCAAAGCTTCAGGTATCTGGTAGCCTAAGTGAGCAATGTTGATGACTATCTCTTTGAAACCGTCATGAGCCAGGCATTCGATGTGCCAGAGGATGAGAGGGATGCCTCCTACTTTGAGGAGTGGTTTTGGTGTGTGGTCTGTGAGTGGTCGCATTCTTGTTCCGAGTCCTGCGGCTAATATCATAGCTTTCATCATATTTCCTATATCCTTCCAATTAATCACACAAAGTGTGCCTGTCTCTGTGAACGACCTTGAAAGCAAAGCGATTCGAGAACAGAGACGATTTTTTTGTTTCTTCCTACACGGCTACACTTCGCTTCGACCGTTTCGGTTCTAAAACTATAAACGACAAGCAGTTGTCGTTTACTTAACGTTTCTCATCTAAAAAAAATGAAAGAGAAACAACACCACAATACAAATTATAGGGTAATTCAAATAAACCAACACAAATAGTTGATTTTATCTATTCAACAGCTGTGGATCCCCGTATCAAGTACGAGGATGACGGCTTATATAAGTTCTTTTAATAATTTTACTAGTTCTTGTGTCTCATCATACTTAGCCCCAGTCTCCAACACATACTTCAAAGTAAGCGGAATATCCTTCAAATACCCATCTTTCCCATCACGCAGATGCAGTCTTGCAAAGATACCAAGCACTTTGATATGACGTTGTAACCCCATAAAGTCGAACCATTTGATGAAAGTTGCATCATCGACGTCTAAACCAACGCTATCTCGATAATAGAGTACCAACTTCTCAACTTCTTCTTTGTTCCACTCAACATAACAGTCTTTTAATAGTGAAACCAAGTCATAAGTAATAGCCCCTACCCTTGCATCTTGAAAGTCTATAATACCGATGTCATTTTTGCCAGTATGCATAATGTTTCGTGAATGAAAGTCACGATGCACAAAAACCCCTTGTGGTTGTTCTAATACCACATTGGCTACTTTATCTAATGTAGTATTTATCACATTTTTTTGTTCTTCGGTAAGTGTGATATTCAAATATTTTTCCAAATACCACTCTTGCATCAACTCCATTTCAAATAGTAAAAAGTCTTTGTCGTACGGGGGTAAATCTGATGTATCTGCCTTTTGCATTTTGATAATTTCATGGATGGCTTTTTTGTGAAGTTCTTGGTAGTTCCCAGCATCTAAAATGTCTAAATAATGCATACTTCCAAAGTCCTCAAGTATGAGGTATCCTAATTCCATATTTTTTACTATGATACGTGGTACCCGTACTTTAACTGATGATAGTCTTTCATTCATCTCTACAAATGAAGGCAGACTTTCAAGCATTAATGATGAATCCATGAGGATATAGGTTTTAATTTCATCCTCATCATTTATCGGGGAGAGGACACCCCGACCTACGAGTCTATAATAAGATCTGAAACTTGCATCTGCTGAGGCGACTTCTATATCCCAGTCGCCCCAACCTATACTTTCTAACCATGTTTTTATCTCATTCATAAAAAAAGCCTTCTGCTGTCATCCTCGTGCTTGAGACGGGGATCCACAGTTGTTGAGGAGATTGAATTCTAGATTCCCGGGTCAAGCCAGAGAATGACGGCAGGTAGATAGTATTATTCATAAAGTCCACCAAGTACTGCATTGTCACTTGCTCCAGTAACATCCTTCAGATTTACCTCTTCTTTATGCACTCGCTTATATGCCAACCATGCAAATGTCATGGCTTCTATCATGTCTGCATTTTGGGCTATAGCTACTTCTATGTTTGGCATGAATGCTTTGATACGTTCTACCAGGAAGCTGTTTTTAGCTCCTCCGCCACAAAGAAGTACCACATCTCGATTAAAACGTAGTACTTCGTTGCTAATGCTCATAGCTGTAAGTTCAAGAAGCGTTCTCTGTACGTCCTCCGGATTATGGGTTTTACCGGAAAGATACCCTTGCAACCAAGCTTTGTTAAACTTTTCCCTACCCGTGCTTTTAGGATATGGCTGTTCAAAGTAGTCATCGGACATCATAGCATCTAAAAGTGCATAATCCACAGCCCCTGTTCTTGCCCACTCACCGTCTTTGTCGTATGAGCTTCCCTGATGCTCTGCTATCCACATATCCATAAGTACGTTTCCACAGCCTGTGTCATAGCCTATAAGCCTATCATTGACGGTATTTGCCAATACGGTGATGTTTGCCATACCACCAATGTTCACAACACTTACAGAAGCTTCCACGTCACCGAACAGAAACTCATGAAAAGCCGGAGCAAAAGGTGCACCCTGCCCACCAAGTGCCACATCTTTACGTCTGAAGTCTGCCACAACAGCTATACCGGTCTCGGCAGCCAAGATGTTAGGGTCTCCAAGTTGCATAGAGAAAGGATACTCATCTTGGGGCTGATGCCACACTGTCTGTCCATGCAGTCCTATAGCTTTGATGCTGTTTGCATCTATGTTCTCACGTATGAGTAAAGCACCCACAGCCTGTGTAAAGAGCAAGCCCAAACGATGGTCTATCTTCCCTACTTCTTCTAAACTGCTTTTACCCTCTATCATCGTTAAAATGTCCGATTTGAATTCCAAGGATATAGGGTACTCCAAAGAGCTGACAAGCACACATCCGGTTGCGTCCAGTTCACACAAAACAACATCCACTCCATCAAGTGATGTTCCCGACATGATACCTATGTAACGTTCCATTTTCATACACCAAACTCTTGAAAAACTTCATTTGCAGAGTGTGTTTTACTATTATTATTATTTTCGCTCTTACCTGTCATCATGATCCCGAATGCTACAAGTGTCCCCACAAGTATCTGCCAGGCAAAGCCCAGTTTAAAGTCAAACACAGCACCCAAAACATACGGCTGAAGCAAGAGTACCGTTGTAAAGCCACCGATAAGTGAGAGCAGTACCGTCGTGGCATTTCCTCTGTTCGTAAAGATAGCCGCTGTGTAGACTCCCAAAAGCCCTGTGTAGGCAAACGCCATCACACCAAGGGCAAAGCTGAGCAGAGGGAGTTCAGTCTCTTTTTGCCAGTAGTAGGAGAGCATTGCCATCAAAGAGAGTGCTACAGCAAAGAAAAGTACCGCATTACGTCCTGCTCTGACAAAATGCATCTCATCCATACCTTTGTCTTTAGCCAGTTTCCAAGGTTTATAGAGGTCTTCTATGGCAACCGATGACATCGCACCAAGTACAGAGTTCGAGCTGGAGAGTGCTGCTGCTATGGCTCCTACCGTTACAAGTCCACGCATACCTTCTGGCATCTCGTGTAGGATGTAGTACATAAATATGGTGATCTTCTCTCCATCAAACTTCTGTATGACTTCTGTACTGAGTCCTGACATTTCCGGGTGCTGATAATAAAGGTAGAGAAGTAAGCCGATAAGCAAGAACAAGATGGCAACAGGGATCGTCAGTACAATGGAAAAGATGAGTGAATGTTGCGCTTCTTTGGCATCTTTGCAGGTTAAAGCACGTTGTGTCATATCCTGATCCAGTCCGTAGGCTGCGATATTTAGAAGTAACCAACCACCAAGCAATGCCCAGATACTAAAACCACCGCTCATTGAAAAGTCCATGAGTGTGAGTTTATGGTCTGCACCCAGTGTAGAGACGATAGTAGAGAAGTCTGCATTGATCGCCATATAGAGGTAAATCAGAACAGCCAACCCGGCTCCTATGTAAGTCACTGCCTGAATGATGTCCGAAAAAATGATTGACTTTACACCACCAAAATACGCATATGCCAACGCTCCAAGCATCAAAATAGTGATGGAGATAGCCACATGGGAGGCAGCGATGTCTAAAAAGAGTATCATCGAGATAGCAAGTGCACCTATGTAGAGCCTCGCCCCGCTCGCAAAAAGACGACCGATGAGAAACATCACACCTGCTTGTTTTTTGGCTGACGTACCATAGCGTTTTTCAAGCAGTTCATAAACTGTTACAGCATTGATAGCATAAAAACGGGGGATGAGTACTTTGGCTACGAATATGACTGCCAAAAATGCAGAGAGGTAAAAGCCTATAAACGTAAGATCTTTGCCATACGAATATTCAGGACCTCCCAAAAACGTAGCCGCAGACTGGGAAGTAGCAAGTACAGAGATAGCCACGGCAAACATAGGCACCGTGTTCCCGCCTACAAAATAGTCACGTGTACTTTTCACCTTTGTTTGACTCAAGATGACGGATGTAAAGGTTAATACTAAAAAATATGCACCAAAGACTCCCCAGTCCAGCATTGTAAAAGCAGAGTTCATTATAAGCCTTTTGGCGGCATTTTAAGATGTAGTTCTTTTACTGCAGTACGTACATCACGCATAAACTTTTTTCCAGGGTCAGCCTTGACTGTTCTGTACCCTTTATCTTTCTCTAACCACAAAGAGGTAGACTCCATTTGCTTATACTCATGATGTCCTATCATATACTCAATACTTGGATATTTAGACTTCAAATACTTTACCAGAGCAATGTTTGCTCTAAGTTGTGCCGGGGTAAGGTCTTCAGCCTTATTGTCTTTACCGCCGATATTCTCTATACCTATGCTTGAGTAATTCAGACCTATGACATGACGAGCCATCCAATTTTCAGGCATTAACCTGTAGATAGTCCCATCACGAGCCACCATGAAGTGCGAAGAGACATTGAGTAACGATGCTTTGGCAATGTCTTTCCTGTCTGTGAGCAGTCTTTGTGGCTGAAGACGTTTAAAAGACTTGTCAAAACCCATTTCAGCCGTCCAGTGAAGCACAATGATCTTAGGAGTGATGGTAATGTTATCCACTGTTTTACCATAATGGGTTTTGATGTACTCTTTCGTCATAGCGATACGCTCTTTACCGAAATCTATGGGTTTATCGATGATCTTAATGGTTTGTGGTTCATTGGATAAAAGTAAAGTGAAAAGTGAGAGTGATATTAAAAGTGTTTTTATCATAAAATAAGTCCTGGTTTCTATATGGACTTATTTTATCTAATCTTGGGTTTGGGCTAGATTTGTACTCCTGCATTCTGACCAGGGATCACAATACAGCTCTTAAAGAGTTCAATATTATTCCCAGTATGAGCAGACGGGGAAACTGTTATGATAGCGTATTTAACTTAGCAACTAAATCACTTTAATACTATTTTAAGACGCATAAATGTAAAATTATATCAAGAGTGCACCGAATAGATAGAAACTCGGAATTTCTATCTATCTATCCTTTAATGGTACAATTGCTTTTAGCAATCGGTGTTCTTGGCTTTCTTGTAAGCTTCATAACTGAAGTAAACCCCAATTATTCCAACCATAAGACCAAGTACAGAAACAAGTAGTTCCATTACAGTACCCTCTATAGTAACTTATACCACCGCCTTCAACCGTCATAAATGACATATACTGCTGGTAGAGGAAACACCACCCTTTAAGAGTGCAAAATAATTATAGCAATGTTTTAAATATAGGGGTAAAAATATATCATATTGACATACTTTTTTAGGCAGATTCTTCTTTATTTTCTAAAAGTATATACACAACAACCAACATAGGTACACTCAATGCCAAAATATAACTGAGAATATGAAGCAGACCATGACGGTTTAGATACATGAATCCCAAAATGAGTACTACATATGCTCCCAAGCGGTAGATAGAGAGTGCTGCTTTGGTATCTTTAAGGGTTTGTCCCAGTGAGCGGCGGTTTGCTTTGAGCTTTTTACGTTCCTCTTTGACCACTTCTACCAGAGGTTTCTCTTCCTCTTGTACTACCTCTTCACTGTAAAGGTCATACGGGTCTTCAAGTTTGTCTATGACATCCTTACTGTCATCTACAGTAATGATGTTGTGCTCTACTCTGGCATTTACCATTCGGCGGTAACTTCTCATGGAAGCGAACATCACCAAAGAGGCGGAAAAAAAGCCTATCTGGGTATTCAAAAGCACTTTAATATCAAAAAATATCACAGAGAGCAGTATAATTACAATGTCGACTGCAACGAGTGTTTTAAGTATTTTCATATTAATACTTGTCATCCTCATCCTCATCATCTTTCTGTCTGTTCTTATAGTTGTATCTTGGATCTTTTGCAAGTTCATCCAAGGACTTTTTCTGCTTTGCATAGGCTTTATAAACATTCAAGATCGCTGCACCGACACCGATGAATACACCGATCCAGAGTGTCCACCCTGCCCCTGTAAGACTACGCAGCCCGAGACCGATCCCCACACCGATGAGCACAGCAACCACCATAGAGAGACCGAGGCTTAGACCATCAGCTGCATCTACTACTTTTTTGAGTTTAGGTTCTTCATTCCTATTCATCATATATCTCCTTTAAAAGAAGCAAAGCTCCTTTTAAATTCCTCTCACTAAAGCTTTCGCCTTGCGAAGAGAAATTCACTTAAATTATTTTCTTATTCTATCATCTCATGGTAAACGCCATTGCACCCCACTTACGCTTTAGCGACGGAGGGTATCGGGATTTAGTCCCAGAAAAGCGAAGCTATTGTCCTCGTTCCTGCGGGATTTCATCGAGAGCTGTGACGATTTTACTTTACCCCAAGGGCATTTCCGTTGAGCACTTTTCTAAAAAGCAAGAGGAAATCTCACTTGCAGTCTGGAATGATTAGGCTTTGATCTCCGCCAACGTCTCATACGCCGCTTTAATACTCTCTTCTATCATCTCATCTGTTGTGGCTGCACAGATGAACCCTGTTTCATACGATGAACAGGCAAGATACACACCACGGTCAAGCATACCTTTGTGGAACTTTGCAAAAAGTTCAGTATCATTAGCCAAAGCATCATCGAAGTTTTTTACCGGCTTGTCTGAAAAGAAGAATCCAAACATAGATCCTCTGACATCTGTCACCATCGGTACGCTGACAGCATCCGCTGCTTTTTTGAAACCATCCATAAGTTTTTTGGCTTTGTTACCCAGTTCTACATATATACTGGGGTTTGCTTTAAGTTTTCTAAGGCTTGTAAGTCCTGCTGCCATGGCTACAGGGTTACCACTGAGTGTTCCTGCCTGATAGACCGGACCTTCCGGTGAAAGATGTGCCATGATGTTCGCACTTGCACCAAAGGCGCCCACAGGCATACCTGCCCCGATCACCTTACCGAGTGTCACCATGTCCGGTTTAACAGCAGAGATGCCCTGAGCACCTTTGAGCGATGCCCTGAATCCACTCATCACTTCATCAAAGATAAGCAGTGCTCCATGCTCTGTACAGATAGTTCTAAGCTGCTTCAAAAACTCTTCATCTGCAGGTACAAGTCCCATATTCCCTGCAATAGGTTCGATAATCACACATGCAATGTCATCCGGTGAGTCTGCAAAACATTTTTGTACACTTTCGATGTCATTGTAGGTAGCAAGCAGTGTATGTTTCGTAAGATCAGCCGGTACTCCCGGGCTTGAAGGTGCTCCAAAAGTTGCCAGTCCTGAACCTGCCTGAACAAGCAGTGAGTCAGAATGACCATGATAACATCCCGTAAATTTCAAGATGTTATCTTTACCTGTTACTCCGCGAGCCAAACGGATAGCAGACATAACCGCTTCTGTTCCCGAACTTACGAAACGTACTTTGTCGATGCTGTCAAAAAGTGTAACGATCTCTTCAGCCAATTCTGTTTCCACTGTTGTAGGTGCACCAAAGCTAAGACCTCTTTTAACCGCTTCTATGACAGAAGATTCTATCTCTGCATCACAGTGACCAAAGATAAGTGGTCCCCAACTCTGTACATAATCAATGTATTTGTTTCCATCGATATCAAAAAGGTATCCACCCTCACCTCTTTCAATAAATGGTGGTGTACCCTCTACTCCGGAAAATGCTCTTACCGGTGAGTCAACACCTCCCGGTATCACTTTATATGCTTCCTCAAATGCTGCTATACTTTTGTCATATGCCATACTGTTAACCCTTTAATAATACTTAGTTGTTATAATTGCGGTGATTATACAACAACAGCACTTAGGACTACACAGAGGAGTAGATTATCAGAACATTTAAAGGGATACTGTTATCTGTATTGTTACATCTTTTGATAGTATTGCTTTTTGTAGTGACCTTTAAGGAAGTAGTTTTCCCTCCTCCTGCCGGCAAAGAGCAGAAGATCAGCCTTCATCTCTCGCAGTTTGTACCTCCACCTGCACCAAAACCTGTGGCAACTCCTTCCCGGCCGGAACCTGTACCCGTTAAACCTCCTGTACCCCAACCTGTCAAGAAAGAGCCTGTCAAAGAAGTCATACCACCCACACCGCCAGTCAAGAAAAAGATCTTAGATGAGAAAAAACGCCTTGTTGTGGAAAAAAGAGAGAGTGAAGAGAACAATGTTACAAAAGCAGTACCTAAAAAAGAGGAAAAGTTCGTCAAAAAAAAGGTCAAGAAGAAACCCAAAAAGGTTGTGAAGAAAAAAACAAAAAAAAGAGTAATCAAACGTACAAAAGTTACAAAAGTACAAAAGAGAAAAAAACAGCGAAGATTAAAAGACCCTCTTGCCAATGCTCTTATGGGTGCGGGTACTTCCATGTATCCTGCAAGCCGACCGGCATCCTCCGGCAGCTATGTTACAAAGATGATAAAACAACTCTACGGGAAAGAGTTCAATACCTTCAGCCCAAGCCAAAAGAAATTCATCAAGAATAACCTGGGACGCATTCACCACATTACCCAACGTACCCTTACTGTAAACGGTTATCCGGATATTGCAGTAAGAACAAAGCAACAGGGTACGAATGTGGTTACCTTCTACCTGCATCCCAACGGTAACATCACCGGACTAAGACTCAAAAGACGCATAGGCTACGCTGCTTTGGATCAAAATACTTTGGCAGTGATACGTATCGCGTATAAGGATTATCCACGACCTAAGAGTAAAACGAAGATCACTTTTTATGTACAGTACAGTATTTACTAAATCATCTAAATCTTTATGAACTTCTGTAAAAAATCATTGACTGCTTTCCAGTATCCCTCATGGGATGGGTTGTTTTTCCAGAGTGCTTTTGCTCCATGTACCCCTTTAGTCTGAGGGAGATAATACGTTTTCTCTTGTGACGGTATAGCGTTATAGATATTCCACCAGTACTTTTTTTCATTTTTGGCAGAGGTAATGAAAACCGGTATATTTAACCCTTTTACATGATTTTCTATGAACTTCTTACCTCTTTTCCTATAGTACTCTCCTGGTGAAAATGCAAGAACTCCATCTATTCTTTCATCTGCACTAGCCAGGTAGAGTGCTAAACTTGAGGAGTAAGAGCTACCCCAAAGGAGTAATTTTCCTTGACTTAAATGCTTTTTACTATATGCCAATGAAGCTTCGATATCAGGGATAGTCGCAAAGTATGAAATATCCAGGTCTTTTTCAAGTGCTATGTCTGATATTTCATTTACTATATTGTTTACAGTATCTCCGCTACGTAGATCTACTGCCATGACATTAAAGCCCATTTGCATTAGTCTTGGTGCGATTTCAAGGTATTCACCTTTACTGTAATTGGCTTGATGGAGTAACAATATAAAAGGCTTACTTTTATTATCATCACTATAAAGATGTGCAGAAATAGGTAAACCGTCTTTAGAAGGAAATTTTATCTTTTTGTAGTCTTGGGCTGTGAGTAGAGATACCAGGGTTAAAAAATAATAATAGATATTTCATAGATTATCCTTCCGTGCATATAATACATTCTACCATAAAGTATCCAAACTACTTCTCATTCCCATGCTCCTGAGACTGTGAAAGAACTAGGCACCTCGGAAGTGAAGGCTTCAGCCTCACCCAAATATTTGCATATTTTTAGGTTATTTTGACAGAAAAAGCAATATTTTCCATATAAATACAAACTTTTTTAGGCAAAAAAGCTTTTTGGCGGGACTGAAGTCTCCACTTCCATGGGTTCTTTCACAGTCTCTCCGGTGTTGGAATGCATATATCACTTTAAGTCACTGATTACTACAAGTCCGTCATTTTATGATGAACACAGAAGTTTAGTTATCGCCTAGCGGTGGATTGCGTTTAATTTTAAATTTATATTGCAATATGATGGTTCAAATATCAACATATCATTATTTAATCTGCTTTCTCAATTCTCTTACCTGCTCCACCGTCCCCTGTACCAACAAAGGCTCTTTATCTGCATCCAACCACTTAATGATCTCTTTCATTTCACTTTCACTCATCACTGTACAACCAGCCGTAGGTACTTTCTTGATGTGTATGAAGATACATGAACCTGCACCTTTGATGGCCCCTGCTTCATCTATATGATTATGATTTACCACAATGCCGTACTTGTAGTAGTCTTTAGGAAACTTCATATGCTCAAAACTTTGATAATCAGCTCTGACCCTGGTACTGTCTACGATCTTATTGTAAAACTTTGAATTTACGTCATCTACACAGTGGTCTGTTTCTTTATATACTTTATAAGGGTAGTTTACTTTAAAAGGAGCATATCCAAAAGCTTGTTTGAGTTTGAAAATACCTGCCGGTGCTTTACCGTCTCCCTCTTTTTTGATGTATTTTGCATCTTTAGGGATGGTATGCAGTCCTCTTCCCCAGCCTAGTCCATTTCTTCCCAGTTTGATATTGATCGCTTTGCCTGCTTTATGCCAACTCTTTCCCTCTTTCTCATAGCGTTGCAACAAACCATTTGGCGTAGACCAGTTTTTAGTAGTCACAACTAAAAGTTGTTTCGTATCCGGTATTTGTGCCTGTAGTGTGATAAGTGCAAAAGAAAGTCCGAGTAAAATCTTTTTCATTGTGTTATAATCCTTTTAATCAATTTTATTTTGATATGCCATTCTATCGTCATCCCCGTACTTGATACGGAGATCTAGTATCTTGGCTAAAATGCCACTTCAAATAACTTAGATATTCTTTTTTATTTGAATTCCAGATTCCCAATCAAGTTTGGAATGACAGATAACGATTTATCATAACATTAGGCTTTTAAATATGGAATATGGAATATTATCAATAGCAATTCCGCTGCTAACGATCATTTTGGCTATTATAACAAAAGATGTCATCGTTTCTCTCCTGGGCGGTATCTTTGCAGGATTACTTGTTTTAAACGGGTACAACCCTCTTATAGCATTTGTTGCTCTTTTTGACGGAGTCATTGAGCTTTTATCAGAAGGGTGGATAGCGAAAACACTTCTTTTTGCACTGCTTATAGGAGCCATCATCAAACTACTTACCATTTCAGGTGCGGTCAATCGTTTCGTCATGTATCTAAGCATGAAGGCAGAGAAGATAGACTCACCCAAAGGTGCCATGCTTCTGGCTTACGTTATAGGTGTAATCATATTCATAGAGTCTTCCATCACCTCTCTTGTAGCAGGAACAGTAGCCAAACCGCTTTGTGACAAGAACAGGGTCAGTAGGGAGAAACTGGCTTACATTTGTGACTCTACCTCTGCTCCCATCTGTTCACTCATCCCTTTGAATGCCTGGGGAGCTTTACTGCTTGGTCTCATCGTTACTGCCATAGACTCACATGTTATCTCTGGAGATGGTGTTTCGCTACTCATCGCTTCTATTCCCTATAACTTCTATTCACTCTTTACTTTGGTGATCGTACTGGCTGTTATATTTTTAAATATGAATATTGGCCCTATGAAGTATGCTGTTCCTCAAACCTACCATGCAGACGATATAAAACATGAAGGAAAAGCCACACCTTTCCCTATGCTTTTACCTCTTTTGGTTATGGTTATTTCTGTCCCTGCAGGGCTTTACCTGACAGGAAAAGGTGACATCTTTAAAGGGAGTGGTTCTACCTCTGTCTACTACGCTGTCATTATTACCCTGCTCTTTATGTACGTTTACTATGTCAGTACCAAAATGCTCTCTCACAAGAACTATTTTAAAGGATTCTACGAAGGTTTGGGAGAGATGATACCCGTTGTGATGATACTGCTTTTTGCACTTTTCATTGGTAAAGTCATTGGTGACCTGGGAACAGCCAAATACCTGGCCCATTTGCTTAGTGGCAACATCTCCCCTGTATTTATGCCGCTTCTCATCTTTATAGTCGCCAGCATCACTGCATTTTCTACAGGAACAAGCTGGGGGACATTCTCCATCATGATGCCCATAGGCTTGGCACTGGGTGCAACCATGGATCTGGACATCCCTCTGGTCATTGCAGCGGTCATAAGCGGAGGAATATTTGGCGACCACGCCTCTCCTATTTCTGACACCACCATTATCTCCTCTATGGCAGCAGGATGTGACCATGTGGAGCATGTGAGGACGCAGTTGCCATATGCTTTGATCGGCGGAGCTTTGGCTTCTGTGGCGTTTTTGGTTACCGGGTGGCTGACGATATAAATGAATTTTACTCATTACTCTTAACTCGTTACACCTCTCCTGAGAGTGTGAAAGAACTAGGTACCCCGGAAGTGAAGGCTTCAGCCTCACCCAAATATTTGCATATTTTTAGGTTATTTTGACAGAAAAAGCAATATTTTCCATTAAATATAAACTTTTTTAGGCAAAAAAGCTTTTTGGTGGGACTGAAGTCTCCACTTCCATGGGTTCTTTCACAGTTTCTCCTGAGGTGTAATGCCTACCTCACTTCAAACTACCAAATATATTATATCCCGTCGCTAGATGGCTATCATAAACCCATATCTCAATATCCATTTATGCCTCAGAGAGACGTAACGAGGAGAAAACACCGTAGGGGCAATCCCTTGTGGTTGCCCTTGGATATCAAAAATAAATGGGCAACCACAAGGGATTGCCCCTACAAAATTTTCATCATGCATATATATTCAATTTCTATCATAAGGTGCGTTGGCAAACGCACCCTACGAACACATCATATTTTCAACAATAAATTATGTTAAAATACATCAAATAAAATCAGGAATATAAAAACTCAAATGAAACTCCTCGTCTCAGCCCTAGAACCCTCCTCAAACCTACACCTCAAAGAGGTACTCAAATACACTGAAGATGTAGAACTCCTGGGTATTTTTGATAAATCCCTGGGAGAACCTCTTTATGACATAAGTGAAATGGCGATCATGGGTGTGGTGGATGCCATCAAGAAACTGCGTTGGTTCTTTAAAGTAGCGGATGAGATGGTAGAATTGGCTGCACAGGCAGACAAAGTCCTACTCATGGACTCTTCGGGCTTTAACCTGCCTCTGGCAAAAAAGCTCAAAGAGAAGTACCCCAAAAAAGAGATCATCTACTACATTTTGCCTCAGATATGGGCAAGCCGTCCTAAAAGAGCAAAGAAACTGGAACAATATTGTGACAGACTTCTTGGTATTCTGCCTTTTGAAGTAGAATACTATCCAAATGGAAAAGCACAGTACATTGGTCACCCTCTGCTTGATGAGATCAAAGCAACACATGATGCCGACTCCAATACCATTGCCTTTATGCCCGGGAGCAGAAAGAGTGAGATAAGCAGACTCCTGCCCATTTTTAAAGAAGTACGAAAAAAACTGACAGATAAAAAAGCCCTGCTCATCATCCCGTCCAGTTTTTCAGATGAAAAGATACGCGGTCTTTATGGGGATATCTCCATGTTCGACATAAGCAGAGATACCCACACAGCCCTGGCCCGGTCAGAGTTCGCCTTCATCTGTTCGGGTACAGCCACCCTTGAAGCTGCTCTTATAGGTACTCCCTTTACGCTAAGTTACATCGCCAAAAAAGTAGACTTTTTCATAGGTACTAAACTACTGGGCATCAAACAGGTAGGACTGGCAAATATCATCCTTACGCATTACAATAACACAACCTTGCATCATGAAATACTCCAGGAAGAAGTAACGGTTGACAATCTACTTGAAGAGTACTACAATACCGATCGAAAAATCTTCGCAGACAAAGCCGAAGAGTTACGAGAGTACCTTGAACACGGAAGCAGCGAAAATGTAGCAAAAATTATAATGGAATAATTTATGCAATACAATTTTCCGTCATCCTCGGACTTGATCCGGGGATCCACAGTTCAAATTACCAGTCAGCCAAAAATTATTCATTATATGCAGTCTCTAGATCCCCGTGTCAAGCACGAAGATGACGAACGAATTCAAACCTCTTTGAAAAAAGGAATCCCATGCTAGTCCACATCTGCTGTTCTGTTGACAGTCACTACTTTTTACAAAAGCTCCAAACAGAGTACCCGGAAGAGAAACTTACAGGGTTCTTTTATGACCCGAACATCCACCCATACAGTGAGTACTACTTACGTCTACTGGATGTAAAACGAAGCTGTAAAATGCTTGACATTGACCTCATAGAGGGTGAATATGATGTAGAGAACTGGCTTGAGGCTATGCGTGGATTGGAGCATGAACCTGAAAAGGGTTCTCGTTGTTCGGTCTGTTTTGACAGACGTTTTGAGATCTCTGCAAAAAAAGCCTCTGAATTAGGAGAAAAGATGTTTACCTCTACCCTGCTCACTTCTCCCAAAAAATCACTCAAACAACTTCAAGTTGCGGGAGATGCATTGGGGGAAAAATATGGCATAGCGTTTATTGCTCCGGACTATCGTAAAGCATCCGGAACACAGGAGCAGAACATTTTAGCCAAAGAGGACTCACTTTACCGGCAAGACTACTGCGGATGTATGTTCGGACTTAACATTCAGCGTGATCAACAAGAGAAACTTGCCGATGAACTTTTTGTACCTGTTTCAGGGCAAGTACAACCGGAATCCATAGAAGAACGTATAGAGATGTATGAGAAGCGTTGGAAGCTTGAAGAGGAAGAAATACCTCATAAGATCATCAAACAACGCTTCTTGAACTGGCGTTTAACTATGGGACTGCTGCGTGTACGAAAAGAGGTAGTACCTGCACACTTTTTACCCTACTCTACACTCAAAGGTGAGTACAGCAGAGGCAAAATAGACTATAGCATAGAGAGCGTGCATCACATGAATCGTGATGAAGTAAAGTTCATTACCCTTGCAGACTATAACAGACTTGCCCACACTAATTATCAAAGTGTTACAGAACTCATCTTTAACCCGCCACTGTTTGAGAAAGAGGTAGAATTACGTGCAAAACTGGGCATCACTCCTTATGATCTTTCGGCGATACTGGTAGTGGAAGAGATACCTGCAAATAAAATAGAAATACTCTGTCAAAGCAAAACCTACAGTGATGTCAAAGAGGTGCTGATAGAGCTTTGATATTTTTATCACTTTTTTACCAATTTTGCGCTAGAATATATCAAATTTTTACCTAAAGGTTTGCTAGTGCTTTATAACGTTGTCGAAATTCAAAAAATATTACCTCATAGATACCCATTTTTACTTGTAGACAGAATTACTGATCTTACACAAGGTGAGTACATAGAGGGATATAAAAACATCTCTATCTCTGAGCCTGTTTTCCAAGGGCATTTTCCTGATCATCCTATCTACCCTGGTGTAATGATCATCGAAGGTATGGCTCAAGCCGGTGGTGTACTTGCGTTCAAAAGTATGGATAATGCAACACAGGAAGAGATCGAAAATAAAGTCGTTTACTTCATGAGCATCGATAAAGCGAAATTCCGTGCTCCCGTAACACCGGGTGACCAACTTGTATACAAAATCAACGTGATCAAAAACAAAGGTGCTGTATGGCAACTTGATGCAAAAGCGTATGTAAATGACAAAGTGGTTGCACAAGCTGAACTTAAAGCTATGATCGTAGATAAATAAAAAGTAGGTTTCAAAAATGTCCTTAATCCATCCAAGTGCTATTATAGAAGAAGGTGCTGTTTTAGGTAGCAATGTCTCTGTCGGTCCTTTTGCATATATCGGTCCCAAAGTAAAAATAGGTGATAACACTACTGTAGCTTCACATGCTGTTATTGAAGGTGATACGACTATCGGCAAGAACAACCGTATCTTTTCGCACTCTGCTGTGGGGACTATCCCTCAAGATCTAAAGTATGATGGAGAAGATGTACAGCTTATCATTGGTGACAATAATATCATCAGAGAGTTTACCCTGCTCAACCCTGGTACAAAAGGTGGAGGTTCTGTTACAAAAATAGGTAACGGGAACCTTCTTATGGGTTATGTGCATTTAGGGCATGATGTGATCATAGGAGACAACTGTATCTTGGCAAATGGAGCCACACTGGCTGGACATGTTGAATTGGGTAACCATGTGGTTATCGGCGGGCTTACACCTGTGCATCAGTTTGTACATATCGGTGACTATGCCATGATAGGCGGAGCCAGTGCATTGGCACAAGATATCCCTCCTTTCTGTTTAGCTGAAGGAAACCGTGCAAACTTACGCGGACTGAACCTTACCGGATTAAGAAGAAAAATAGATCGCGAAGATATCAATGCACTTAAAATTGCCTATAGAGAACTCTTTGAGCAAGGCAACCCTTTGCAAGAGGTAGCTCAAACACTCTTTGAAACAACCACTTCTGAAAAAGTAAAATCACTTTGTGAATTCATAAAGACCTCAAAAAGAGGCATCCCTTTTACCAGAAAATAGAATAAAAATAGAAAAAATATGAGGATTAAAAATGTCAATTAAAGAATGTAACTTTTGTTCTGCCACTGAGAGTGAAGAGAATCCTCTCATTGCCGGAGAAAGTGCATACATCTGTTCAAACTGTGTGATCTCTGCTTATAAAATTCTCTTTGGAGAAGAAGAACAAGAAGAGAGACAAACAGACTTTGGAACACAAAAACTTTACACACCTAAAGAGATCAATGCCCTTCTTGATGAGTATATCATTGGTCAGGAAAATGCAAAAAAAACACTTTCCGTTGCTGTTTACAATCACTATAAACGTATTTTCAGAGACAATGTTGAAGATGATACCCAGATCGCTAAGTCAAATGTACTTCTTATAGGTCCAACAGGTTCAGGTAAAACACTCTTGGCTCAAACGATTGCCAGATTTTTAAATGTACCTATTGCCATCGCAGATGCGACTAACCTTACAGAAGCAGGATATGTAGGTGAAGATGTAGAGAACATCCTTACAAAACTGCTTATGGCTGCAGATGGTGACCCGCAACGTGCAGAACAAGGTATTGTCTTTATAGATGAAATAGACAAGATCGCCAGAATGGGTGAGAACCGTTCTATTACACGGGATGTTTCAGGCGAAGGTGTACAGCAGGCCCTTCTTAAACTGATCGAAGGTTCAGTGGTAAATATCCCGCCAAAAGGTGGAAGAAAACACCCTAACCAGGACTTTATACAAATAGACACATCCAATATTCTCTTCATCTGTGGTGGAGCTTTTGATGGTCTTGATGATATACTGAAAAGAAGACTTGGAAGCAATACCCTGGGATTTGGACAAGAGAAACGTTCCAAAAAGGAAGAAGAGAACTTACTTCACCTTGTAGAATCAGACGACCTCGTCTCTTTTGGACTCATTCCTGAACTCATCGGACGTCTTCATATACTTGCCACACTTGGTGAAATAAGTAAAGAAGATATGGTACGTATCCTGGTAGAACCTAAAAACTCATTGGTCAAACAGTATCAAAAACTTTTTGAGATAGATGATGTGAAGCTCAGTTTTGAAGAAGATGCACTCTCTTCGATCGCACAAAAGGCCATAGATAGAAAAACCGGGGCAAGAGGACTGCGTTCCATACTTGAAGATATACTGCTTGATATCATGTATGAGTTACCGGAACTTGAAGGATATGAAGTGATCATCACCAATGAAGTAGTTGAAACAGGGGCAAAACCTCTTTATATAAAAAATAAAAAAACTGCGTAATTACACTATCAACAGAAAAGGATAAATAGATGTTTAAAAAATTATTAGGAATGTTTTCCAACGATTTAGCTATCGACCTAGGAACAGCAAATACACTTGTTCTTGTCAAAGGGCAAGGTATCTGTATCAATGAACCATCTGTTGTTGCTATCCAATATGATAAACATGGTCAACAACGTATCTTGGCTGTGGGACAAGAAGCAAAAGACATGGTAGGTAAAACACCTGGTAACATCAAAGCAATCCGTCCAATGAAAGATGGTGTAATTGCAGACTTTGAAGTCACTGAAATGATGATCCGTTATTTCATCGAAAAAGCACACAAACGAAAAGGATTCTTTTCTCCCCGCATCATTATCTGTGTACCTTATGGCTTGACACAGGTAGAGAGACGTGCGGTAAAAGACTCTGCTGAAAATGCCGGAGCAAGATATGTGTATCTTATAGAAGAACCTATGGCAGCAGCAATTGGTGCCGGTATACCGGTCAAAGATCCAAACGGTAACCTTGTCGTGGACATTGGCGGAGGTACTACTGAGATCGGTGTGACATCACTGGGTGGACTTGTGATCAGTAAGTCTATTCGTATTGCCGGTGACAACATTGACCAGGCTATTGTTGATTATGTTAAAAAGAATTTCAACCTTCTTATCGGTGATCGTATCGCAGAAGAACTCAAGATTAAAATAGGTACTGCAGTGCCTCTTGAAGAAGAACTTTCTACTGTCGTACGTGGTAGAGACCAGCTGGAAGGCAGTTTAGCTTCTATCGATATCACTTCTGAACATATTCGAACAGCAATGAAAGATTCTCTTGAAGAGATCGCTGAAGCACTGAAGGATGTTTTGGAACAAACTCCTCCGGAACTTGCAGGTGACATTGTTGAAAACGGTATCGTACTTACAGGTGGCGGTGCACTTATCAAAGGTCTGGACAAGTATCTTTCTGATATCGTCAAGCTACCGGTATATATCGCAGAAGACCCCTTGCTTGCTGTAGCAAAAGGTACAGGTAAAGCACTGGATGAAATAGACATACTCCAGCAAATGGCATATGAAGACTAGACTAATTATTATTGTTATACTGTTATTGGTTTTAACAGTATTATTAACAAGAAATGATGAGCGTATCACCGATACGCTTCTAGGTATCATCAACCCTATCAAACAAAACTATAAAAATATTACACAAAATATAGAAGACAAAAGTCATAGTTATATCTTCCAAAAAGAGTCCATTGAAAAGCTAAGCAGAGAAAACCGTATCTTACGTAAACGCCTTCTTGAGCAGACACATTACATTAAACAAGTTAAAAATATTTATGATGTACTTCCCCAGCTCAGTAAGCTGCCTATACATAATATCTCGATCACAGAGACGATCTCTTATGTAAAACTGAACAGCTTTTCACAGATTATCCTTACCAAACCCAAAGCACTCATTGAAAATAAACTTTATGGACTCATACAAAATACAGTGGTAGCAGGAATAGCACAAGTGCGTAATAATCAACTCTATGGTTATCTTACCTCTGATCATAAGTGCCGTTTTTCTGTTTTTTTAGGAAAGGACAAGGCACCAGGTATTGCAATGGGTATAGAAAAAAATGAAATGATCATCAAATTTATTCCAAAATGGCATAAAATACACATAGGAGATAAAGTGGTCACCAGTGGATTGGATGATATTTTCTTTGCGGATATCCCAGTAGGGATCGTCACAAAAGTAGAAGTACAAAGCTCTTATAAAGTAGCACATATCAAAACATACAGTGACATTTTTCATCCCAAAACATTTTTTCTTATCAATGATGCAAAAGCAACACTTGCCCAAAATTTTGACAGTAATACTACACGTTTAGCTATACCTTCTACCACAGTAGAAAATACAGAACAAAATCAATCTAAAATCTCCTTAGCAGAACATAATCAAACATGCCCGGTCATTTCAAGTATTCCCAGCCGTATAGATCAAACCCAAGAAGAGATCATCGAACCGGAAACACCTTTGGAAAAAGTGGAAGCACCTAAAAAAGTTAAAAAGACAAAAGCACCTAAAAAGAAAAAACACAAACCTGAAAGTTTGGACCTCTTCTAAATCCTCCCCAATTTCTTGCCCTTTTTTAAGGGCATTTTTTACCCTACTGTAGTATAATCTTAAACTAAAAATTAAGGGTATTTCTCCATGCCAAAACGCGAAGACATCAAAACTATTTTACTTATCGGTTCAGGGCCTATCGTTATCGGTCAAGCCTGTGAATTTGACTACTCTGGTACACAAGCAGCTAAAACACTCAAAGAGCTTGGTTATAGAGTTGTATTGATCAACTCTAACCCTGCTACAATTATGACAGACCCTGAGTTTGCACATCGTACTTACATTGAACCTATTACTGAAGAGGTCATTGCCAAGATCATCAAAAAAGAGAATGTTGATGCCATCCTGCCTACAATGGGTGGACAGACTGCACTGAATGTTGCTATGAGTATGCATGATCAAGGGATGCTTGAAGGCATTGAGTTCCTTGGAGCCAATCCGGCAGCCATTAAAAAAGGTGAAGATAGACAAGAGTTTAAGGAAGCGATGATCAAAATAGGTATGGACCTGCCTATCTCTCAGTACGCCTACAACATGGATGAAGCAATGGATTCAGCAAAGAATATCGGCTTCCCGCTCATTATCCGTGCATCTTATACGCTTGCCGGCGGTGGTTCAGGTGTAGCTTACAATATGGACGAATACAAAGAGATCGTTAAAGGTGGCCTTGAAGCCAGTCCTATCTCAGAGATCCTCATCGAAGAGTCTCTTCTTGGTTGGAAAGAGTACGAGATGGAAGTTATCCGTGACAGAGCTGATAACTGTATCATCGTATGTTCTATTGAAAATTTTGACCCTATGGGTGTACATACGGGTGACTCCATCACTATCGCCCCTGCACTTACACTTACAGACAAAGAGTATCAGAACATGAGAGATGCCTCTTTCAAGATCTTACGTGAAGTAGGTGTAGACACAGGCGGTTCCAACGTACAATTCTCTATCAATCCGGAGACGGGTCGTATGATCGTTATCGAAATGAACCCGAGAGTAAGCCGTTCTTCTGCACTTGCATCTAAGGCAACCGGATATCCTATTGCCAAAGTAGCAACACTTTTGGCTGTTGGATTTACACTAGATGAGATCACCAATGATATTACAGGAACACCTGCAAGTTTTGAACCGGTCATTGACTACATCGTGACAAAACTTCCAAGATTTACTTTCGAGAAGTTCCCGCTTGCAGACTCTACACTTACTACAGCTATGAAGTCTGTGGGTGAAGTAATGAGTATGGGTCGTACTTTTAAAGAGTCGTTCCAAAAAGCACTTTGTTCACTTGAAACCGGGCTTACAGGATTTAACCCGATCAAATGTGACGGCAAAGAGCTCGTAAGAGAAATACGCCGTTCAAATGAAAGTCGTATGCTTTATGTCTTTGAAGGGCTAAGACGTGGTATGAGTGTAGATGCTATCTTCGAGCTTTGTAAAATTGACAGATGGTTCCTCTATCAGCTGGAAGAACTTGCCCAAAGAGAAAAAGAGATGGACATTGCCCTACTCTCTGATGCTACAAGACTCAGAGAAGTGAAAAGTGAAGGTTTCTCTGATGCCATGATCGCAGAAGTGATCAACAAAAAAGAGGGTCTGACACTGACTGAGAATGACATTTATAATGCCAGAGAGAAACTCGGTATCGCTCTTGAATACAACGAGGTAGATACCTGTGCCGCCGAATTCAAGGCACTCACACCATACCTCTACTCCACAACAAACATTACAAAAGTACCACAAGCGGAAAGAACTGAATCTAAAGACAAAAAAGTACTTGTCATTGGTGGTGGACCTAACCGTATCGGTCAGGGGATCGAGTTTGACTACTGTTGTGTACATGCTGCCTTTGCACTGGAAGATATGGGTATCAAATCTATTATGTATAACTGTAACCCGGAAACAGTTTCAACAGATTATGATACGTCTGATATCCTCTACTTTGAGCCTATTGACTTTGAACATGTAAGAAATGTGATCGAACTTGAAAAACCAGATGGAGTTATCGTACACTTTGGTGGACAAACACCATTGAAACTGGCTAAAAACCTTACGGCTATCGGGGCAAAAATTTCTGGAACCACTGCTAAAGTCATTGACCTTGCAGAAGACAGAGAACAGTTCTCTACGTTCATTAAAGAACTGGGACTCAAACAACCTGCAAACGGTACAGCTTTTGCCAAAGATGAAGCAATGGCAATTGCTAACCGCATCGGTTACCCTGTACTTGTTCGCCCTAGTTTCGTATTGGGTGGTCGTGGAATGAGAACAGTTTATAACGATGCAGAACTTAGAGAGTATATGGATGAAGCTGTAAGTGTATCGAATGATGCACCTGTACTCATCGACAAATTCCTTGACAATGCCATAGAGCTTGATGTGGATGCTATCTGTGATGGTAAAGATGTTTACATCGGTTCAGTCATGCAACACATTGAAGAAGCAGGTATCCACTCTGGTGACTCTGCATGTTCACTTCCTCCTATGTCCATCTCAACTGAACTTCAGGAAGAAGTCAAAGATCAAACCGCCAAGATAGCCCTTGGTTTAGGTGTAGTTGGTCTGATGAACATCCAATATGCCATCCATAAAGGCGAGATCTACCTCATTGAAGTAAACCCTAGAGCCTCTAGAACAGTTCCATTTGTTAGTAAAGCAACCGGTGTGCCTCTTGCAAAAGTAGCTACAAGAGTCATGATACAGGGTGACCTCAAAGAAGCACTTAAGTACTACGATACCTTTAAAGTAGTGAACTTTGACAAGAAGATCATGGAGCCGAACCTTAAGGGGCATATGGCAGTCAAAGAAGCGGTATTCCCTTTCAACAAACTTCCAGGTTCAGACCTTATCTTGGGGCCGGAAATGAAGTCTACCGGTGAAGTTATGGGTATCTCTGACAACTTTGGTATGAGTTTTGCCAAAAGTCAGTTTGCCAGTAAAAACAATATCCCACTAGAAGGTAAGCTCTTTATTTCTCTCACAGAGATAGACAAACCTCATGCAGGTGAGATAGGAAAAATGTTTACAGATCTCGGTTTTGAGATAGTAGCAACAGCGGGGACACATGCTGCCCTTCAAGCTGCAGGTGTAGCATCAACCAAGGTCCTTAAGATCTCTGAGGGTCGTCCAAATATCGATGATATGATCAAAAACGAAGAGATAGCTCTTGCTATCAACACCAGCGACAACAAAGCAAGTAAAAGCGATGCCAAGATCATCCGTCAATCCGTACTTGCCAACCATGTTGCCTACTTTACAACACTTGCAGCTGCCAAAGCAACTGCACTGGCAATAAAAGAACTTAAAGAGCACAATGGTGCACTTGAGCCTAAAGCGTTACAGGATTATTTGGCATAAGCCACCACCATGCTACCACCCCTTCTTCCCAAGCTCTTGCTTGGGAATACAATACCTAACTCATATAACTCATACAACTCATACAACTCAAAAAAGTCAATAATTCAAAAAGAATGCTAAACTAAGATATGCATTACTAAGCTAATAATGAAATAAAAAAATGATACACTTCATCTATGGGAAGAAATAGATATAAGATATACGAACCAACACATCCACACTTCTTAACATGCACAGTCTTGCATTGGCTTCCACTCTTTACCAACAAAAAAAGTGTTCAAATTCTCCTAGATAGCCTAACCCACCTACAAAAGAGTGATGATCTCAAAATATACGCCTATGTAATACTAGAAAACCATCTGCATCTAATAGCACAAAGTAATGATATATCTAAAAGTATGCAAAAGTTCAAAGCCTTTACTGCCTATGAACTTATTAAACTCTTGGAAAAGCAAAATATAAAAACATTGTTGGATCAGTTTGCTTTCTACAAGAAAGCACATAAAGACCATACTTCTTATCAGATATGGGAAGAAGGATTTCATCCTCAACTGATACAAACAGATGCTATGATGATAAATAAGATACAATATATACATGAGAACCCTGTAAAAAGAGGGTATGTAGATGAAGCTAGGCATTGGAGATATAGTTCTTCCAGGGACTATGAAGGTGTTAAGGGATTACTTGAAATAGAGAGGTTCTGGTGATGCAAGAATCAAGTATGCATCCCCAAGCTGGAGAGACTGTGAAAGAACTAGGTACCCCGGAAGTGAAGGCTTCAGCCTCACCCAAATATT
>OFDI01000017.1_pt1 | contig 47204 bp, 48 predicted proteins | sample 1520301 | NCBI WGS metagenome assembly OFDI01 (sample SAMEA3696446, study PRJEB22514) | metagenome | biome: water; feature: marine; material: hydrothermal vent | place: Pacific Ocean | collected 2014-08-12 | depth 1521 m
CCTTGTGAAAAAAAATGATACTTTTTTAGAATTGGATGGTAGATTTTATATTATGGATTTATTTGGGTTAAGTGAATTTCACTTAGTTTTTGATATAATACTTTAAAATACAAATTAGGAGTATATTTATTATGCTAGCATTAAATATAAATAATCCAACGATAGAAAACTTTTTTAAAGTTGAATGTCAGAATGATAATAATAAATTTATTAATAACTTATTACATTATGTAGAAACATATACAATTAAACAAAGTGTTAAACAAGGTTTTAATGAAGTAAAATTACAAAACTCAGGACAATTACCAAAGCAAGAATTAAAACATATTTTAAATGAAATATAAAGTAATCCCAACACCAGAATTTATTAAAAATCTTAAAACTTTAAGTAAAAAATATAAAAGTATCAAAAAAGATATTTTAGATTTAGCAAATGAATTAGAAAATAATCCTACACTTGGTACAAGTTTAGGAAATAATACTTTTAAAATCAGAGTTAAAAATACTGATTTAAACAAAGGTAAAAGTGCTGGATATAGAGTAATTACATATTGTATCAATGAACTAAAAGAAGTAAGTTTAGTTACAATTTATTCAAAATCAGATAAAGAAAATATTTTAGATTTAGAACTAATTGAACTTGTAAAGCAAATCAAACATAACAATTCGTAGAGACTGTGAAATAACCCCAGCTAAGCCGTTTTACAGCAATATTTAAACTATTTTTTTTAACAAAACTAGCTTATTTTGACAATAAAAAAATATAAAGAAATTAAGGTTGTTTTATATAAAATGTGTGTTGAATAGATAGTTAGCAGATAAAGGAAATTTTATGATAGATAAACTTTTTGTTTATGGAACATTAGCTCCAAATCGTCCAAATGAACATATACTAAAAAAGATTGGTGGTTCTTGGCAAGATGCAATAGTAATGGGAAAACTCAAAGAAGAAGGTTGGGGAGCACAGATGGGTTATCCAGGTATTGAACTCAATGATAATGCAGATGAAATAAAAGGTTTTATTTTTCGATCTAAAAATCTATCAAATCATTGGGATATGCTTAATGATTTCGAGGGTGAAGGATATAAAATAGTGATCGCAAAAGCAAAACTTAAAGATGAAAGTATAGTTGAAGCTTATATTTATACATTGCGGAACTGCTAACAACTACTAAGGGGAAACAAAATTGAATATAAAATTCAAACTAAATCCAAAACTTACAACAGATGAATTTATAGATATACTAAATCGTTCAACTTTAGGAAAAAGAAGACCTATTGATGATAAAGAGTGTATTGATGGTATGTTGAAAAATGCAGATATTATAGTTGTAGCACTAGATAACGAGAAAATAGTTGGAGTTGCTAGATCTGTAACAGATTATAATTATTGTTGCTATCTGTCTGATTTAGCAGTAGATCAAAAGTATCAAAAATATGGTATAGGAAAAGAGCTTATAAATATAACGCAAGAACAACTGAATAAAAAATGTAAAATTATTTTATTATCTGCACAAGATGCAACTGAGTATTATCCAAAAATTGGCTTTACACAACACACATCAGCTTGGATTCTTGCGAGGGATAAAAAATTGATATAACAAAGATGTATAACAAATTTACTTGACTCATCGCTTTAATTACTATAGATACATTGTATATATAAAATAAGGTTTGATTTTAATTAAAAATTTAGTGAAAATTATATAAAATAAATTATATTAAAATATTGGAGTTTATTATGCAAACTATGTCAGTACAAATTCAAGATAACTATATACCACAATTTATAAATTATATTCAAGAGCATAGTGATAATATTGTTATTTTAAAAGATAAAAATTTAGAATATGACCCATATTTTTATGAGAGACAAAAACAATTACAACAAGATATCGATGATATAGACAACGGTAATGTCAAAATGATTAATAATACAGATTTTTGGAATGATATTGATGCATTTACTGAATCATTACAAAAATGATAATAATATATAAACCTACTTTTTCCAAACAACTTAAACAAATTATAGAATATATTGCACAAGATAAACCTAGTGCAAGTATGAAATTTAAAAATGAATTAAAAGAAAGGATAAATCTAATCCCCAATAATCCAATAATGTATAGACAATCAAAATATTTTGAAGATAAAAATATTAGAGATATGGTTCATATAGATTATATTATAATTTACAGAGTAAGACCAATTAAAAAAGAAATAGAAATTTTAAGAATATTTAATAAAAATAAACCAACAAGGTAAGGCAGATACAACAAAATCTAGAAGCAAATAAGTTACTCAGTGGCTTAAAAGCAATTTTTTGCCTAGCACTTTCGTTATTATAAGTTTTTATCAAAAAAATAAATTTAGGAGAAAATATGCAAAATATAAAACAAAAATATGATTTAGTAATCATAGGAGCAGGACCTGCAGGAACTCCAGTTGCTATAGAATATGCAAAATTAAATAGCGATAAATCTATAGTTTTAGTAGATGTTTTAGGTGAACTAGGTGGGGAGTGTTTGTTTCAAGGGTGTATTCCATCAAAAATAATGGAGGCTAGTGCAAAGCATATTAAAGAGCTAAAAGCATTAAAAGATTTTGGAGTGGGTATGAAAGATACTCATTATAATCTTATTTGGGATAAAATCAAACAAAGAAAAGATGATATTCTTAGTAGAAGAACAACTGCTGCAAAAGAGTTAGCAAATAGTGTTGGAAATATTGATATCATAAAAGGTTTTGCTAGTTTTGAAAGCAATAACTCTATAAAAATAATTTTAGATGATAAAAGTGAAAGTATTGTTGAATTTGAAAAAGCACTTGTTGCAACAGGTTCAAAATCTGTAGTAGCTTCTTATGGTGGAGATGCAACTGATGAAATTATTACAAATGATAAATTTTTTCACGATATGCAATTACCAAAAAGTTTAAGTATTATTGGTAGTGGTGCTATTGCTATAGAATTTACTCAAATATTATCAACACTTGGCGTTAAGATAAATCTTTTTGTAAGAGGTAATAAAATATTAAAAAATCTTGATAGTGAAGCATCAGAGTATATTTTGAATATTTTGCAAAATGAGGCTAATGTAAATTTGGTATTAGAATCAAATATAAAAGAGATAAACTATAAAGATGAGCAATTAGAGATAACTTATACTCAAAATGATGAAGTTAAAAAACTATTGTGTGATAAAGTTTTAAGTGCAATAGGAAGAAAACCAAACATAGATAATTTAAAATTAGAAAATGCAAATGTTGAATATGCTAAAAAAGGTATTGTAACTTCAAGTTCACTTCAGACAACAAATAAAAATATTTTTGCAAATGGTGATGTGGTAGAAAACTTTCCTAAATTTGCTCATACTGCACAATATACAGCTCATATAATCGCTCAAAATCTATTTTTAGAGCATAACTTGTTTAAACCAAATTTTGATAAAAACTCTTGGGTATTATTTAGTATGCCAAATATTGCAATGGCTGGTCTTAGTGAAGATGAAGCTAAAAAAAGAGGTATAGAGATAATTGTAGATAAATTTGAATTTAACACAGAAGCAAAATCTCAAATTGAAAATGAAGATTTTGGATATTTAAAATTTATAGTAGAAAAAAGTAGTAAAAAAATTATAGGTATCTCAATATTGCATAATGAAGCCAATAATTTAGCTTCTGAAGCATCACTAATTGTAGCAAAAGAGCTTACACTAAAAGATTTAATAGATACTATACACCCACATCCTACTATTGGTGAGAGTTATGTGATGTTAGCAAAAAAGATGATGGGTGAGATAATGCTTAAAAAATTAGATAATCCAGTGGTGCAAATTATTTTAAAATTTGAGAGATTATTGTAGCTATATGAGAACTATTAGTTTAGCAGGTGCTATATCCATAGGAATAGGTGGTATGGTAGGTGGTGGTATATTTGCTGTGCTTGGTGAAGCTGTATCTTTAGCACATGGTGCTACGACAATTTCGTTTTTTATAGCAGGAATTGTGGCTTTACTTACTGCTTATTCTTATGCAAAACTATCTGTAACTTATCAAAGTGAGGGTGGAACCGTAACTTTTATAGATAAGGCATTTGGAGATAATATACTTTCAGGTAGTATAAATTTAATGCTTTGGCTTAGTTATTTGGTAACTATCTCACTTTATGCAACTGCTTTTAGCTCTTATGGTGGAACATTTTTTAAAAATAATTCATCTATGCTACAACATATACTCATAAGTGTAGCTATAATAGTTCCTGCAATTATTAATATTGTTAGTAGTTCATTTGTTGAAAAATCAGAGGTGATAATAGTAGGTATAAAATTATCACTTCTTGTATTGATTATTGTTGTTGCAACACCATATATTCAAACTAATAGATTATCTGTATCTAATTGGGATACACCTTTATCTATTGTATCTGCTGGTATGATAATATTTGTAGCTTATGAGGGATTTGAACTTATAGCAAACTCTGCACAAGATATTAAAGATCCTATAAAAAATTTACCTAGAGCCTTTTATATATCAGTTATAATTGTAATTATTTTATATGTATTAATATCTATAGTTACTGTAGGAAATGTATCTGCCAAAGAACTTATAACTGCCAAAGATTATGCATTGGCAATAGCTGCAAAACCAGCTCTTGGACAGACTGGATTTATAATAGTATCTGTTGCAGCACTTTTATCTACATTTTCAGCTATAAATGCGACAATTTATGGAAATGCAAGACTTGGGTTTATTATTGCAAAAGATGGAGAGTTGCCAAGGCAATTATTATATGAAAGAAGAGAGATACCTATTATGGGAGTTGTTTGGACTACATTATTTAGTTTGATATTGGCAAATAGTATCGATTTAAGTCAAATTGCTATTATTGGAAGTGCAGGATTTTTACTAATATTTTTTATTGTCAATATTAGTGCTTATAGATTACGATATACTATAGGTGCAAATAGTTATATTCTTATACTCTCTTCATTATTAAGTTTTTTAGCTTTAGTGATTTTGTTAAGTTATACTTATCATTCAAATCCAAAAGCAGTGATTATTTTTATGGCATTTATTATTATATCATTGTTATTTGAATTGATCTATGGAAGATTTATAAGAGGTCACTTATTTAAAAGGAACTATAAATAATCAAATTAGACAAAGAGGTATTATTATCATTAAAATTATATAAGGGAATCTTTTATAAAATTTAAAAATAATTTTGGTTAAATAGCCTCTTAATTCTCTGCTAAAGAATAGATAAGTTTTTTAAAAATTTGTTTTAAAGATTCTTGCTCTTTTTTATCTAAAACAGAGAAGATTTTATGATCACTTTTAATTATATCTACAAAACAATCTTCCACTAATCTTTCACCTTTAGGCTCAATTTTGACTAACTTGCTTCTTTTATCCTCTTTGGATGAGATTCTGCTTATTAATTTTTTATCTTCTAATTTTTTTAAAATCTTAGTCATACCACCTGAAGAAAATATTGTTGCTTCATATAAAGATGTTGGAGTCATAATTTTACCATTAAAAAGCAAAGCCGCTAAGACATCGATCTCTGAATGAATTAAATTATATTTCTCATTTAAAATAGCCTCATTTTGACTAAACATATATTTATAAAGTATAGTAATAGGAAGTGCTAAAGCAAATATCTCTTTTTTACCTATTAGAACATTCTTATAAGCATTATCTAAATGTTGTTTTTTCATAAGAAAATTATAGCATATTTTAAATTGTTTCTTTCTTGTAAGATATAATTTATAACAAATATGTTATTATAACTTCATGAATTGGAATATAATATATTTTAATGAAAATGTTGAAAATCAAATACTTGATTTGCCAGATGGATTATTAGCAAGATATTTAAGACTAACTGATATGATGTTAATACATGGCTCAAATTTAGGGTTACCACATACAAAATCTTTAAGTAATGGACTTTTTGAACTTCGTTTAAAAAGTAAAGAAGGCATTGGAAGAGTATTTTATTGTACCAAAGTTGGTAAAAATATTATAATGCTTCATTCATTTATTAAGAAATCTCAAAAGATTCCTAAAAATGAAATGGATGTAGCATTACAAAGATTAAAAGAGGTAAAAGAAAATGACTCATGAAGAATTAAAACAAAAAGCTTTAAAAAATAAAAATATTAAAGAAGAATATGATAAATTAGATTTAGAATTTCAGCTTTTAAATGAAATGCTAACTGCAAGAAAAGAAGCAGGATTAAATCAATCACAAGTTGCGGAACTTATGGGAACTAAACAAACTGCAATAACACGACTAGAATCAGCTTTAAGTATGGGTAATCACTCTCCATCATTATCAACCATTAAGAAATATGCAAATGCAGTTGGGTGTCATTTAGATATTAAATTTGTAAATAATCAAGTAAGTGTATAGTAAATCTTAGGAAAAAATAAGGGTGCAGTTGGAATTTTGAGTTTTTATATCCTAAATTTAGTGGGATAAAAGATAAAATTTCTATTTGCTAATATGTCCTTGTCTTTCAACTCAGCCGTTATCATAAATATTAGATTAAGTGTTAGTTACAACTTAAATTGTTTCTTTCTTGTAAGATAGATATAAGTAAAATAATGTTATCTTTCTAGTAAGATAATTTATGGAGAAGAATATGTTTCACAAGTTTATACTATTTTTGATATTAGCAATTTTTGCTTATGGTGATAATTTAAAAGAGTTGATTAACTATACAAATGATCACAACAAGCTATTGCTTTCAAAAAAACTTTCAACAAAAGCAAAAATACAAGAGTTAAAATCTACTCAAAGTAGTTCAATGCCTACAATTGATATAGGTGGTTTTTATCAAAGTTTAAATGAGCGAACTCTTACAGTAGCTGGAGATATTTATAGTGGATATGCAAAAATATCTTATGATATTTATGATGGTGGACGAAAATCATCTATAACTAAACAAAAAGAAGATGAATTAAAATCTACACAATTTGAGAAAATAGCTTTTCAAAAAAGTTTAGTTCTTCAAATAGTTCAAGAGTTTTATGCTATTAAAAATATAGAAGCAACACTAAACTCTCTTAAAGAGAAACAAGCAGCACTAAATGCTCAACTTCAAAGAGTTAAGAAGTTTTTTAAAGCTAATTTATCTACAAAAGATGATGTAGATAAATTACAATCTGCTTATGATACAAATGCTTATAATATAGAGTCATTAAAATTTCAAAAATCAATGGCATTTAAACAGTTAGAATTAAAAGTTGGAAAAAATATTGCAAGTTTAGATGAGTCAAAATTTCAAAAACATATGCTTGATGATATGCAAATAAATGATACTATAAAATCACTTGAACATAAAAAAAGTTCATTAAAAAACTTAGCAAATAGTATTAGTAGTGCTTATTTGCCACAAATAAATATATCTGATACTTACAATGTAAATGGATACAAAAGATATGATGCTTTACACCCTAAAGGTTTAGATAATCAAAATAAAATTATGTTAAATATCAATTTAAGAGTATTTGATGGTGGAGCAATATCAAAAAACAAACAAGCACTTATAATAAATTCAAAAGCTATAAATACTCAAATCCAATACTACACACAAGAACAAAAGATGTTATATGAGTTATCAATTTCAAGGATAAAAACAGCTAAGTTAAAAATAAAAAGTGCTTCTAGTGCTTTAAAATCAGCAAAAAGTGCATATAAGACAATTGAAGAAAAATACAAAGCAGGTATAGTTGATAATGTAGCATATCTTGATGCTCTAAGTGTCCAAACAGCATCTTTGAGCTTATATGAAAAAAGTTTAAATGATTTAGAAATTGCTTATGCGATTTATTACTACTATACAGGGAAAAATATAGAGGAGTTTATACAATGAGAAGATTAATTTTAAGTTTATGGTTGATAGTTGCAAGTTTAAATGCAAATGATATTTATGCAACTTTTAGTGTCAAGGCATATAAAAGTGCAAATTTAGCCTTTAGTAGCAGTGGAATAGTTAAAAAAGTTTTAGTTGATATTACAGATGAAGTAAAAAAAGGCGATATAATAGCCGTGCTAAATAATGATGACTTAAAAGCTATGTTAGAAGTGTCAAAAACAGCGGTAAAATATGCAAAAAAAGATTATGATAGACAACTAAAAGTAAAAAATATAATAGACAAATCTAAATTTGATCAATATGCTTTTAAATATGAAAATGCAGTTGCCAAACTAAAATACCAACAAGCATTACTTGATAAGACTATCCTAAAAGCTCTATTTGATGGGATAATATTTGATAAAAATATAGAAGTAGGTGATGTAGTAACTGGTATGAATCCTAGAACAATTTTTCAAATACAAAGCAAACATAAACGAAAGCTTATTTTAGAATTTGATCAAAAATATTGGCAAAAAGTCAAAGTAGGAGATATTTTTAAATATAAAATTGATGGAAGTAATAAACTTTATCAAGGTCATATATCTAAAATATATCCTACTGCTAATATAAATACTAGAAAAATAAAAGCTGAAGTTGAAGTTGATGATTTTATTGTTGGACTTTTTGGTGATGGATATATTCAAGAAGATAAATAGATGTATAAACTAGCAATAAATAGACCAATAGCAACTTTAATGTATGCTATGACACTTATCATATTTGGACTTATGAGTTTTCAAAAAATGTCTGTATCGTTGTATCCAAATGTAGATTTTCCAATCGTAACTATTAAAACAATATATCCAGGAGCACAAAGTGATACTATTGAAACTCAGGTTACAAATAAAATAGAGGAAGCTATATCTCAAATAGGTGGTATAGATAGTATTAGATCTACAAGTGCAAATGGTATAAGTGTAGTGATCGCTAAATTTTTTCTATCAAGAGATATATCTGAAGCTACAAATGATGTCCGTGATAAGGTATCTGCTGTGATTTTACCAAAAGATGCTAGAACACCACTTGTAAGTAAACTTGATATTGGTGCAGCACCTGTGATTAATATATTTATAACTGCAAAAAATGATACTATTGCACATCTAATGGAGTTCGTAGATAAAAAAGCAAAACCAACTTTACAAAAAATCAATGGAGTTGGTGCTATCAATATTATAGGATATAAAGATAGACAAATAAAAATCTTCCCAGATATAGATAAACTCAACAAATATAATATAACTATCAATGAACTAAATAAAATTATACAAACACAAAATATTAAATTAAATGGTGGGAAAATCATAAACAATAAAAATGAATATATACTTAAAATAAAAGCAGATTCACTAACACTACAACAACTAGCAAATATCAAGATCAATAACAATATCAAACTAAAAGATGTAGCAACTATAAAAGATAGTTTAAGTGATCCAAAAAGTTATTCTGCACTTAATCAAACACAAGGGGTGATGTTACAGATACAAAAAATATCAGGAACAAATACTATACAAATAGTTAAACAAGTTAAAAAAACTATCCCTTATCTACAAAGTTTAGCAGACAATAGATTTCATATTCAAACTCTACAAGATACTACTACTTTTATTATAAATTCACTTGATGATGTTAAATTTGATCTTATCTATGGAGCTATTTTAGCTATTATAATAATATTTGTTTTTTTAAGAAATTTTACTATTACTTTTGTATCTGCTTTAGCTATTCCGACATCTATTTTAGGAACATTTGCACTTATGGCATCAATAGGTTATGACTTAAATAAACTAACACTTATAGGACTTACACTATCTATTGGGATTATTATAGATGATGCTATTGTAGTGGTTGAAAATATCTATAAAAAACTAGAATCTAATATGAGTAAATTTCAAGCAGCTCTTTATGGTGTCCAAGAGATGGCATTTGCTATATTTGCTATATCTGCTATGCTTTTGGCTGTATTTGTGCCTGTAGCAAATATGAGCGGTATAGTTGGTAAGTTTTTTGAAAGTTTTGCTATGACAGTTGTATTTGCTATTATTATATCATATACTATTGCTATGAGTTTGATCCCTAGTTTTAGTGCAAGAGTTATAGAGAAAAAACAAAGCTGGTTTTATGATATAACAGAGAATTTTTTTGTATTATTAGATAAAGTATATGCTAAGATATTATCTAAAATATTAAAATTCAAGTTTCTTACTATCATATCAATCATAGCAGTTTTTATAGGTAGTTTATCACTATTTCCAAAGATTGGAGTAGATTTTTTACCAAAAGAGGATAAAAGTGAATTTGAAGTAAAGATTAAAGCACAAGCTGGTATTAGTTTAGAAAATATGATATTGCAAACTAAAAAAATACAACAAGTTCTAAAAAATGATAAAGATGTAGTTTTTACAACACTAAACATTGGATATACATCAACTCAAGAGAAAAACAAAGCTCTAATCTATGTCAAACTAATACCAAAAGATAAAAGAGTTTTAAATCAAGAACAAGAGATACAAAAATTTAGAAAAAAACTATTGCCATTTAAAAAAGATTTTTTTATAACTGTGGCTGCTATTCCAAATATAAAAGGAGCAGGTGCAACTGTGCCATATCAGGTAGTTTTAAAATCTGATAATTTTAAACATCTACAAATAGCTAAAACAAAGCTAGTAAATTATCTAAAAGCAAAAAAGGGTTTTGTTGATATAGATACAAATCTTGATGATCCCAAACCTCAATATGATATCACTATCAATAGACTCAATGCCTCAAAATATGGTATTAGTGCATTACAGATTGCAAGTGCTATAAATACTGCTTTTTCAAGTGATATTGAGATAAGTTATTTTGAACAAAATGGACAACAATATGATATTACATTGCGAATAGATGATAAACAAAGAGAAAATTTAGATATTTTAAATAAGATACAACTACGAACAAATAAGGGTAAATTAATATATCTAAGTGGGCTAATAACTATATCAAAAAGTTATGCTCAAGCTACAATCAATCACTACGATAGACAAAGACAAGTTACAATTTATAGCGATCTATTTGGTTTAGATTTGGGTTCTGCTGTAAATTATACCAAAGCAAAACTAGATCAACTACTACCAAAAGATGTGACATACAAATTTACAGGATTTGCAGAAGAGATGGTAAAAACAAATAAAGCCTTTGCTACTGCTATTGGGTTATCTATGATTTTGATGTTTATTATTCTTGCTGTTTTATATGAATCTTTAATCCAACCTATTATCATTATGGTAGCACTTCCACTAAGTATCATAGGTGTTTTAGTAGCTTTATATCTTAGTGGCTTACATTTTAGTTTATTTGTGATGATTGGATTTATGTTACTTATGGGTATGGTTGGAAAAAATGCAGTTTTATTAGTAGATTTTGCAAATATAGTTATGCAAAATGGTAAAAATAGCACTGATGCGTTAATAGAAGCTGGTGAAAAAAGATTAAGACCAATTTTAATGACAACTTTTGCTATGATATTTGCTATGCTACCACTTGCTTTGGGAACTGGTTTAGGATGTGAAACAAAAGCACCTATGTCTATAGCTATTATAGGTGGATTGATAAGTTCTACAATTTTGACACTTTTTATAGTTCCTGCTATTTATAAACTTATAGTTCCTATTGATAGATGGCTTAGAAAATTTTATGAGGTTGGTAAGGTTGAATAAATTTTATTTATAAGGATAACTTAGCTGTTCCTCTCGTCCCCATCATCTTCGATTGGGATACATACTGCAATTTAGAAAAAACTATTAAAAATTATATTTTAAACTTATTGTATTTATTCTATATCTGTAATGATTATATTTTGTAACCATATTATATGATTTATGGTATATATCAAGTGAATATTGATGATTGATATTATATCTTAACCCCTCACCATAACCAAATCCAAGACCATCTATTTCATGTGTAGTTTGTGTTAAAGCACTTCCTATTATATACACAGTATATTTGTTTAGATTGTAGCCTAGTTGTAAATTTTGGTTGTAGTTTGAGATAGTATCATTTTGATTTTTTGTATATGCCAAATTAAACAAAATACTCCAATAAAATGATTTGGATGTAGTTTGATCTATACCATAGCTTATATTATAACCATAAGCATATTCTTGGATATAATCTTGACTATATCCAAGAGTTAAAAAAGTATTAATTTTTTTTGCATCTGCTATATTAAGGAATAAAATTATCAATACAAATAAAGATTTGATAATCAATCCTTATTTATATTTTATAACTAGGTGCGATAATGATTTGATTTCTACCATTGTTTTTAGCTTCATAAAGTAGTTCATCTGCTTTATGTATGGTATTACTATAGTTATCATGATTAGATCTAATATCACATCCTGCACTAAAAGTTATATCAAGTTTTAAATCTTTATATTTGAATTTATGAGAAGTTACTATCTCTTTTACTCGTTTGATATATTGGATGAGTTGATCTTTTGAATTGTATTGTAGCAATGCCACAAACTCTTCTCCACCATATCTTCCAATAATATCTGTTTTTCTAGTAAGTTTAAGTAAGATTTGTGCAAAAGTTCTTAATACAGAATCACCACAATCATGCCCATAAGTATCATTTACTTTTTTGAAATGATCTATATCAAAAAAGATCAAAGCATAATCATGCCCCAATCTTGTAAAATTCTCCTCAAATTTTTCTACTTCTTGATCATAAGCTCTTCTTGATCATAAGCTCTTCTTGTTAAAAGCCCTGTCAATGGATCAGTAGCACTTTCTTGTTTAGTTTTTAGTAGCTCTTGTTCTAATTGTTTGATTTTTTCGTGTAGTGAACCAACTTCACTTTGACCAGATTCTAGTTTATTATTTACCGTTTTTATCTCATCTTCGATAGTTTGAGCAGCTGCTACAAGTTTTGTTTGAAGGTTATTTAAAGTATCAGTTGTTGTTTCAGATATATTTACTGATTTGATTTCGTTTTTAATATCTGATACATTTGATGATCCATTTTTATTGCTTTGGATAGCATCACCTAGATATTGGCTCATAAGAGTTATTAGTTTTGCAATATCAGCTGTTTTTTGAGCAACTACTTTTTTATCAACTTCAAATCTTTGCTCTATAAATTTTTCCATCTCCTCTTGGATAGATTCTTCAAAAATCAAAGATGGTGTATCCCCTATTTTAATAGAGAATGCTTTTAGATCATCACTAATAGACAAAGATATAGATGGCTTCATAGAATTTTGTATAAGTTCTGACATCTTATCTATATTTTTTGATTCAACTCTTTGTAATAAAACATCTATTAAATCGGGTATCGTAGTTATTTTTTTATTGTTTTTTTGTTTGAAATTAGAGATCTCCTTACTACTAAGTTTTAGTAAAGCATTTTTAAAATATTCACAATCATTAACAGAAAAATTTATTTTATTAGCTATGGCGCAAAACTCTTTTGTATAAGCACTAGGGGTTGCATCTATATCGTGTTTTGATAAGTTAGTTAATGTTTGTTTTGTTATCTCTTTAATTTTGCTCATAATTTATCTTAATAATTTTTTAACCATCTCATTTATTTGCTTACCTGTAGCACCACCACCAATTTTCTCTTTTGCTGGATTCATTATTTTACCCATATCTTTTAAGCTAGTAGCATTTGTTTGTGCAATAACATCTTTGATGATAGCTTCTAATTCAGTCTCATCTAGTTGTTTTGGTAAATATAATTTAAAAATATCAATCTGACTTTGTTCGGTAGCAACTAGATCATCTCTTGAAGCTGATTTGTATTGTTCTATTGCATCTTTCCTTTGTTTGATGCCTTTTTGGATAAGTTTGACAATATCATTATCATCAAGATCTTTTCTTTCATCTACTTCAATCTGTTTAATCATAGTATTTATAGATCTAATAGTATCTCTTTTTACTATATCTTTGGCTCTCATAGCCTCTTTTAGATCATTTTTAAGTTGTTCTTTTAAACTCATATTTACCCCTTTTATTATTATTTTTTGACTCTATATTCTATCTTATTGTTGTTTAAAACTTTCAACCAACTCTTCTAATTCTAAAAATTTGTCAACTTTTTGTTCATATATTTTATTTAGATCCTCTAGTTCTTGACTTAAAGTAACTATCCCTTTTTGATTGTAACATTGTGGATCCATTATACAGTTTTCAAGTTCAGCAATTTGTGTTTCTAATTCCTCTATCTCATTTGGCAACATATCGTAAACTCTTTGATCTTTATAAGATAATTTGGTTATTTTTTTAGTTGTAGTTTGTTTTGGTGTTTCTTTTATGGTTTGTTGTTGTTTGAGTTTATCTTGTTTTATTATATTCTCCAATAATTTAAGATCTTTTTCGTCTTTTTCACAAGATAGATATTCACTATAAGGTATAAAGCTTTCTTGGATTGTTCCATCACCTTTGAAGATAAATAGTTTTTTAGCAATTTTATCTACAAAATATCTATCATGAGAGACGAAAATCAAAGCTCCTTGGAAGTTTCTTAAATACTCTTCAAGGATATTGATAGTTGGTATATCAAGATCATTGGTTGGTTCATCCATAATCAAACAATCAACTTTTTTAGTAAAAAGCAATGCAAGTGCAATACGATTTTTCTCCCCACCACTTAAAGCACCAACTTTTTTATCAAGATATTCTCTTGGAAATAGAAAATTTTTCAAATACCCAAAAACATGCATATTTCTTCCATCATCTAAAACAACTCTATCTCCACCATTTGGACAAAAAATTTCTATAATTGTTTTATCATCACTTAACATCTCTCTATGTTGATCAAAATATCCTATTTTAAAATTCCCTTTTTTGAAACTACCACTATCAATAGGCAATCTTTCAAGAAAAATCTTTAGTAATGTAGATTTACCACTACCATTTGGACCCACAATAGCAATAGTATCTTTTTGTACTATTCTTGTAGTAAAATCTTTTATTAACTCTTTATTACCAAGTTTTTTATAAATATTATCTAGTTCAAACAACATCTTTTTTTTATTGAGTGTTTCACCATTGTTAAATGATTTTGCTTCCCTTTGAAGCTCTAAACTCATTTTTCTTATCCTTGCTGGATTTGATTTTACTTTCTCTTTAAGTGCAAAATAGTTCTCTTTTCTTAGCTCATTTCGTTTTCTTCTTGCTGTTACTCCGTGTTGCATCCAATGTGCTTCTGCTTTTAGTTCTCTTACTAGATTTTCATGCTCTTTTTGCATATCCTCTAAAAGTTTTTGTTTTTGTTCTAGGTATGAGCTATATCCACCTTTGAATTTTCTTAGTTTACCGTTGTCTATCTCTATAATGTGTGTAGCAATATGATCTATAAAGTATCTATCGTGAGATATAAAAATAAGTGTAAAATTTTCATTTGAGAGTAGTTGTTCTAAAAACTCTACCATATAAACATCCAGATGGTTTGTAGGCTCATCTAAAAGTAAAACATCAGGTTTTTTAAGAATAAGTCCTGCTAGTCCTACTCTTCGTTGTTCCCCACCACTTAAAAGTGAAACATCTTTATACTCGAACTCTTTTAGATTGAACTCCTGTAAAACTCTTTGCACTTTATTTTCTAAATCCCAAGCATTATGATGATCTAAAAAAGCTCCAAGTGTTGAAGCCTCATCCAAAAGCTCTTTATTTTCATAATCGGTTGCCAAAAGTTTTGATATTTGATCATATCTTCTTTTTGCTTGTTTTAGTTCTACTAATTGCTCCTCAATAGCATCTTTTACTATTAATCCACTTTGAAATACAGGTTGTTGATCCAACATCTCTATTTTTACTTTTTTATCTATAGCTATCTCTCCACTATCTGGTTCTACTGCTCTTGTGATAATCTTCATCAAAGTAGATTTGCCTTGACCATTTTGACCAATAATAGCTATCCTTTGATCTTGTTCTAGTGTAAAATTTACATCTTTTAGTATAACTTTAATATCGTATTGTTTGTTGATTTTTTGTAAATCTATTAGTGCCATATATTTTCCTATTTTAAAATGTAAGGATACAGTAATAATAGTTAAAAAATTATTATGATTAAAGCTTTTAAGATTCTTTTTTAGATATAATTTCCAATCAACAAAAAGGAATATAATTGCAAGATATTATTAAAAAGCTCGATTTAGAAGATTATATCAATAGTTTGAGTTTGTTATTTGCTAGAGAGAAATCTATTATTTTAGAAGGTGATATCAATATACACTATCATCTTATACAACAGTTATCAAACTATGAACTAAAATCTGCTTCAAAAGTGGCAAATTTAGATACAGCATTGAATTATCTCAAAAAACAAGGCGATATCAAACTTTATGAGATATATGAATTTATAAAGATAATAGATTATTTTTTATATTTAAAAAGATTTAATTTTGAGGGTAAATTAGCTATTTGGAATGATAAGATAATCATACCTGATGAGTTAAGTACTTTAGTCGAGATTTTTGATAAAAAGGGCTTGTTAAAACAAGGTTATGATGAGGATTATGATAGAGTTATTGAAAACCTTTATAATATCAAGCAAAAAATCAAACAAAGTTTATATAGCACTATCAATGGTAAAAATATCCAGCCATATTTGGTAGATCATCAGATACATTTAGTTCATGGGGAGCAAACACTACTTGTAAGAGCAGGGTTTAATCATATCATTAAAGCAAAAGTTTTAGATAGAAGTAGTGCAGGATTTTTCTTTATTTTGCCACATAATATATCAACCTTAAAACAACAACAAGAGGATATGATAAATTTAAAAGAGCAAATAATATATAAACTTGCAAAAAAATACTCATCACTTTTGGGAAAACATATTAAATTTTTGGAGTTTATCAACAAAGAGTTTGATAGAGTTGATCATTATCTAGCTAGAATAGAGTTTGCTAAATATGATGATAAAAATTTTATATTACCACAAAAAAATCCTAAAAAAGAGCAAATAGTTGGATTTAAACATCCAGCATTGGAAAATCCAAAGCCAATAAATATAGATTTTACAAAAGATGTGATAATGATCACAGGGGTTAATGCTGGTGGAAAAACTATGCTTTTAAAATCTATTTTAAGTGCTACATTTATGTCAAAATATCTGATCCCTTATCATTGTGATGCTCAACAAACAACCATAGGAAGCTATAAACAAATCACAGCGGTATTGGATGATCCACAAAGTGTCAAAAATGATATATCTACATTTGCAGGTAGGATGGTAGAATTTAGTGAGCTATTTTTAAAATCAAATATTTTAGTAGGTGTGGATGAGATTGAGTTAGGAACAGATAGTGATGAGGCGGCATCTTTATTTAAGGTGATTATTGAAAATCTTATATCTAAAAATATAAAAATTATCATCACAACACACCATAAAAGATTAGCGGCACTTATGGCAAAAAATACTCAAGTAGAACTTATAGCTGCATTGTATGATGAAAAAAACAGAATACCAACATATCAATTTTTACAAGGAACAATAGGTAGAAGTTATGCTTTTGAGACCGCAAGTAGATACGGAATACCTTTGGATGTAGTAAATAAAGCAAAAGAGGTTTATGGAGATGACCAAGATAAGCTAAATGAATTGATACAAAGAAGTAGTTTATTAGAAAGAGAATATAGAACAAAAATAGAATCTTTAGATAATCAAATAGAAAAACACAAAAGACTAAATGAACAACTAAAAGATCAAAAACAAAAAGCAGATGATATTTTACAAGAACAAAAAGATAAACTTCAAAAAGAGTATCAGTTCGCTATAGATGAAGCAAAGAAAGCTATCAAAACTACACGATCACAAGAGGCACATAAATTGCTAAATAATGCAAATGAAAAACTTAAAAAAATAAAAGTTCAAAAACAAAAAGAGCCACTTGATCTCAAAGTAAATGATAGGGTTAAATATAGAAATACAAAAGGTGTGATTTTATCGATAAAAGGATCTAAAGCTTATATCCAAAGTGATGAGGGGATGAAACTACAAGTTCCACTTAATCAACTATCAAGAAGTGGAAATTTGCCAAAAATAAAACAAAAAAAATACCATAATATTAAAGTTAATATCCAAAAACCACAAACAGGACATATCACATTAGACCTACATGGACAAAGAGCAGAAGAGGCAATAGCAAATCTTGATAAGTTCATATCTGATTCTCTTATATCGGGATTTGATGAGGTGCTAGTATATCATGGTATTGGCACAGGAAAACTCTCATACGCTGTTAAACAGTTTTTAGAACAACATCCAAGTATCAAAAGTTTTGAAGATGCTATAAGTGCCAACGGTGGATATGGTGCTAAACTTATCAAACTATAGGAGCGATTATCAAAACAAAAGAGATACTTTTATATATACATATACCATTTTGTGATAGCAAATGTTTTTATTGTGCTTTTAACTCTTATACATCTTTACACTCTTACAAAGATAGGTATATGAAGGCTCTAAAAGAGCAACTACTTTTTACTCTAAAACCAAACTATAAAATAAAAACAGTATTTATAGGTGGTGGAACTCCTAGCACTATAAAAGCAGATGAGTATCGCACTATATTTGAGATTATTGCTAGATATATGAAGCAAGATTGTCAAATATCAATAGAAGCCAATCCAAACTCAGCTACAAAAAAATGGATAAAAGATATATATAATCTAGGGGTAAATAGGATAAGTTTTGGAGTGCAAAGTTTTAATCAAGATAAATTACAATTTTTAGGGCGAAATCATACTAAATTGGATGCTATTGATGCGATACAATATGCCAAAGAAGTGGGATTTGAGCATATTAATTGTGATATTATTTATGATACAGCAATAGATACAAAAGAGTTACTTTTAGATGATTTAGATATCGTTCAAAGTTTGCCTATTGATCATATTAGTGCTTATAGTTTAACAATAGAAGAAGGCACTAAATTTTTTAATACAAGCAATACAAAAGTTGAAAATCAGATATTAACTCAAATGATTTTTGATAAACTAAATAGTTTTGGATTTACTCAATATGAGATATCAAATTTTGCAAAATCTAAAGATGCAATATCAAAACATAATCTTGGGTATTGGCAATATGATGAGTATTTGGGTGTTGGATCTGGTGCTGTTGGATGTTTGAATAATCAAAGATTATATACCCAAAAAGATATAGTAAAATATATATCCAACCCTACACAATATAGCGAAATTGAAAATTTAACTTCCTATGATATTAAGATGGAAAAAGTGTTATTAGCACTTAGGTCTATTGTTGGATTTGATATAGATATATTAAATCAAAATGAGCAACAAAAAGTGCAACTCTTAGTAGATGAGCATAAACTAAGTTTAAAAGATAATAGAGTATATTGTGACAATTTTTTATTAGCCGATGAGTTGGCATTGTATATATTGGAGTAAGATATTGAAAAGTTATAAACAAATTGTAAAGCAATACTCAAAAGAGTTACGAAATACAACACATATACCACAAAAAGAGATAGAGATGTTGCTTTTGTATCTTTTGGATAAAAATACTATTTGGTTACATCTTAATTATGATAAAGTTTGTGACAATCAGATTGAGCAACAGCTATCTAAACTTGTGCAAAAAAGGGCTACTGATTACCCTTTGGAATATATCATCAAAAAAGTGAGTTTTTTTGGAGAGATATTTTTTATAGAAGATGGAGTATTGATACCTCGACCTGAAACAGAGATTTTAGTTCAAAAAGCATTAGATACTCTAAAAGATATCCAAAATCCAAAAGTTGTAGAGGTTGGTGTAGGTAGTGGAATTATATCTATTATGTTAGCTATATTGATTCCTAATATTCAAATTATTGCAGTAGATATAAATAAAAAAGCTTTAGAGTTAGCACAAAAAAATGCTAAATATCATAATGTTCAAGATAAGATAACTTTTGTAAAAAGTGATCTATTTGATGAGGTAGATGTTTTAGAGTTTGATATGTGTATATCAAATCCACCATATATAGCCAATGATTTTAAATTGCCAAAAAATGTAACTTATGAACCATCAACAGCACTTTTTGGTGGAACTATTGGGGATGAGTTATTAAAAAAAATAATAGAACAAACTCATAACAATAAAATCAAATATCTACTTTGTGAGATGGGATATGATCAAAAAGAAACTATTTTGTTTTTTTTAGAAAAATTTGATACAATAACGAAAGTTTTTTACCAAGACCTAAGTGGTTTAGATAGAGGTTTTGAAATAGAGTTTAACTTTAGTGGAGATAAATTATGATGCCAACAGTTGAAGATATATGTATCAAAGATATAAAATATGTTTTTGTAGATGATACGGTCAATGTTGCTATTGGGACTATGATAAAATATGATCTAAGAAGTGTATTTGTAAAATCTCATACCAAAGATGAAGGTTGAGATTTTTTTATAGTTACTATGGATGATATTATTAGATTTAAGATTGATAATATAGATCTTGAAACTAAATTATCTGAAATGTCTCTACAAAAAGTAAAAACAATAGATGGGAAAATATCTATTTTAGAAGTGTTAAATGAAGAGAATCTTGATAGATCGTATATGGCAGTTGTCAATAACAATCAACTAAAAGGTGTAATTTCACAAACTGATATATTAAATAGTATAGATCCAGAAGTTTTAATCAAAAAGCAATCAATTGAAAAATTGATAGCAAATTATAAACCATTTTTTATACAAGATGATAAAACAATCATAGAAGCGATCACAGTTTTACAAGAGCAAAAAACAGATGCTATTATTGTCAAAGATAATTTTCAAGCACCTATTGGGATATTTACAACAAAAGATTTTATTAGATTTTTAAAATCAAATAATGATATTAATTTACCTGTAAAACATATGATGAGTTCCCCTTTAGAAGCAGTCGATCATCACTTAAGTGTATCAGAAGCATTATCTTTTATACAAAATAAACATTTCAAACGATTGATAGTAAAAAAAGATCATGAGATAATTGGTCTAATTACACAATCCCAACTATTAAAAATAATAAATCATAGATGGATAGAGGTTATAAAACAACGAGGAGAGGAGTTGTCTCAATTAAATGAATCGTTGTTAGAAAAAACAATAAGATTAGAAAAATTAGCAACTCATGATTATCTTACAGATCTATTTAATAGATCAAAATTAGATTCTATGTTAAACTATGAGCTACATCAAGTTAGACGATATACAAGTAGAAATCTATCTGTTTTATTGTTTGATATTGATAATTTTAAAAAAGTAAATGATACTTATGGACATGATGTAGGAGATGAAATCTTACAAAAAATAGCAAGAATTTTAACTGTATCATCAAGAGAGAGTGATATTGTTGCAAGATGGGGCGGTGAAGAGTTTTTTATGATGTTACCTGAAACCAATATTGAACAAGCTTTGGTTGTAGCGGAAAAGATTAGATTAACTATTGAACATACTAAATTTAATGATGATATTAGAATCACTTGCTCTTGTGGTATAGCACAATTTAGAAGCAGTGATGATATAAAAAGTTTGTTTAAACGAGTTGATGAAGCACTTTACAATGCCAAAGAATCTGGCAAAAATCAAGTTAAAATAGAGAGTGTTTAAAACTTTCTATTTTAAAATGTAACTATTCTAAACACTTAAATAACTAATAATTAAATTTTTTAAAACCTATCAAAATTATAATCTCTTTTTGGTATAATCATACCTGACATAAAATTTAAAATTAAGGACTTATATATGGGTTTAATAGAAGAATATAAAGCACATACAAAACAAAGAGCAGAGTTAGGTGTTCCACCTTTAGCATTAACAGCAGGGCAAGTTGCACAGCTTGTAGAGTTATTAAAAGCTGATACTATTGTAGAGGAAGAGTATCTTTTAGATTTATTAAAAAATAAAGTTCCAGCAGGTGTTGATGATGCTGCTTATGTTAAAGCTGCATTTTTAAATGCAATAGTTGTAGGTGATGCACACTGTAAAGCACTTACAAAAGTAGATGCTATTAAAATCTTAGGAGCTATGTTAGGTGGATTTAATGTAGGACCACTTGTAGAAGCACTTAAACATAATCATGTAGAGATAGCTCAAGCAGCAGCTGATGAGCTTAAAAATACTATACTTGTATATGATGCATTTAATGATGTAAAAGATTTAATGGATGAGGGTAACTCTTTTGCTAAAGAGGTTATAGAATCTTGGGCAGATGGTGAATGGTTTACTTCAAAACCAGCACTTGAAAAAGAGATAAAATTAACTGTATATAAAATCCCTGGTGAAACAAATACAGATGATCTATCACCTGCTAGTGAAGCATTTACAAGAGCAGATATTCCACTTCATGCAAATTCTATGCTAGGTGCTAGAATGGAAGATCCATTAAATACTATGGCAAAACTAAAAGAAAAAGGTAATCCTTTAGCTTATGTTGGTGATGTTGTAGGAACTGGATCTAGTAGAAAATCAGGGATCAACTCTGTGCAATGGCATATGGGAAGAGATATTCCAGGTGTTCCAAACAAAAGAACAGGTGGAGTTGTAATTGGTTCTATTATTGCACCAATTTTCTTCAATACAGCAGAAGATAGTGGATGTTTACCACTTCAAGCACCTGTAGATAAACTTGAAACTGGTGATGAAATTATAGTGAAACCTTATGATGGTGTAATAGAAAAAAATGGTGAAGTTGTAAGCGAATTTACATTAACTCCAAATACTATTACAGATGAGATGAGAGCAGGGGGAAGAATACCACTTATTATAGGAAAAGGTCTTACTGCAAAAGCTAGAGTTGCTTTAGGATTAGATCCAAGTGATCTATTCTTAGCTCCAGAGCAACCAGCAGATGATGGAAGTGGATATACACTTGCACAAAAAATGGTAGGTCAAGCTTGTGGAATTGATGGTGTAAAACCAGGTGTTTATTGTGAACCAATCGCTACAACTGTTGGAAGTCAAGATACAACAGGACCTATGACAAGAGATGAGATTAAAGAACTTGCAGCTCTTAGTTTTGGAGCTGATTTTGTTCTTCAATCTTTTTGTCATACAGCAGCTTATCCAAAACCAGCAGATATTGAGTTACAACATACTTTACCAGAGTTTTGGACAAGTAGAAAAGGATTTATTTTAAGACCAGGTGATGGTGTAATTCACTCATGGTTAAATAGAATGTGTTTACCTGATACAGTAGGAACTGGTGGAGATAGCCATACAAGATTTCCAATAGGTATATCTTTTCCAGCTGGATCTGGACTTGTTGCATTTGCAGCAGTAACAGGTATGATGCCACTTACTATGCCTGAATCTGTTTTAGTTAGATTCAAAGGTAAAATGCAACCAGGTATTACTTTGAGAGATTTAGTAAATGCTATTCCACATCAAGCTATAAAAGATGGATTATTAACAGTTGAAAAAGCTGGTAAGAAAAATATTTTTGCTGGAAGAGTGTTAGAAATAGAAGGTTTAGAAGATCTAAAATGTGAACAAGCATTTGAGTTAAGTGATGCATCAGCTGAGAGAAGTGCGGCAGCTTGTACAGTTAAACTAAACAAAGAGCCTATTATTGAATATTTAGAGTCAAATATTGTTTTAATTGAGGAGCTTATTGCTCAAGGTTATGAAGATAAAGCAACTTTACAAAGAAGAGCAGATAAAATGAGAGAGTGGATCAAAAATCCACAACTTTTAGAAGCTGATAAAGATGCTAAATATGCAGCAGTAATTGAGATAGATTTAGATCAAGTAAAAGAGCCAATCTTAGCTTGTCCAAATGATCCAGATGATGTAAAAACTTTAAGTGAAATCCATGAAGCTGGTCTTAAAACTGATATTGATGAAGTATTTATCGGATCTTGTATGACCAATATTGGATTATTTAGAGCTGCTGGTGAAGTTCTAAGAGGTGAGGGTGCAGTTGCCAATAAACTATGGATATGTCCTCCTACAAAAATGGATGAAAAAACTCTTATTGAAGAGGGATATTATAGTGTATTTGGAACAGCTGGTGCAAGAACAGAGATACCTGGATGTAGTTTATGTATGGGTAATCAAGCAAGTGTTGCACAAAATGCTTATGTATTCTCAACTTCAACTAGAAACTTTGATAATAGACTTGGTAAGGGTTCTCAAGTATATTTAGGAAGTGCTGAATTAGCTGCGGTTGTTGCACTAAAAGGTAAATTACCAACAGCATCTGAATATATGCAAATAGTATCAAATAAAATTACTCCTGAAATGACTGATGAAGTTTATAGATATTTAAACTTTAACAAAGTTCAAAAAGATGAACTTGAAGCTATGGTTAAATAACTTCAAGTTTCAAAATATTAAAAGGCTTAGATTTTTATCTAAGCCTTTTTTGTTGCCTCAAATTGCAATCTAGCTTTCATAATATTTACTTCAGATGAGATACCTATATCTGCACCGCTTGGATCATTGTTTGCATTTGCTGATCGTTTGATTTGGTCAAGTTTGATTTGTGCTGCTTTTGGATCATCTGGTATAGATGTGTCTAGCCTAACACTTCCACCTACAGCATACATTTTTCCATCTGGTCCCATTTGGTAGTTGTATTGAATAGGAGCAGTTGTAGTTCCATGTGCAGCATGATTTTGTTCATGAGCTCTGATATGTGAATCGGCACTTTTAAATTTTGCCAAAACTCTTTCATAGTCGTTTTTATCAAGCTGTTGTCCAGATACCTCAATATAATCTTGCTTATTTTGAGAAGTTTTCTCTAGTGAAGCTTTTTGATCCAAAGCATGAAGTTGAGCATACTTTTGACTAAGTTGAATATTGATAGTAGATTTGCTTATTGTCCCTGTTCCTATTACCATAATCTAAAGTATATCTAAATTTTGTTAATATGTCAAAAATAAAAAAAGGAAATTTATGGAGTCTTTTATCCAAGATTGGGGATATATAGCTTTAGCATTGTATAGTTTTGGTGGTGGTATGGTAGCATTAGCTATTGCTGGAGTTTTATCTTTTAATGGAGATCTTAATATTTATATATCAATAATAGTAGCAGTTGTTGCCAATATCGCTGGAGATCAGTTTTTATTTTATATGGCAAGAAACAATAAAACTCAAGCAAGAAATATTATGGGAAAATATGAAAAATTTGTTGGTAAAACTGAAAATATGATGGTTAGATTTGGATCATTTGCTATTGTATTACAAAAATATATTTATGGAATAAAAACTTTAATACCTATTATTATAGGGCTTACTGATTATAATACAAAAAGATTTCTTTTTTGGAATATTTTAGGTGCAATAATATGGGGAGTGATCGTAGGTGTAGTTTCATATACACTAGGTAATATAGTGCTTACTTATTTAGCCCAAATCAAAGAGTATGCTATTGGTATTTTAATAGTTTTGATTTTAGTTATAGGATATTTTTTAAACAAAAGGTAACTATTGTAAGTAGTTATCTTTGCTATCCATATCATCCAACTCTTGACCTATTGCTTTATATTCTCCAAAATAATACTCAACAAATTTTTTGATATCTAAATCTACTGGAAGAAAATATTTATCATTTTTTTTAGCATACTGATTTAGCCAAATAGTAGCATCTTTTTGATCTAAATAGTGTCTTGCTAATGATTTATAAGTATTGATATACCATTGTTTTAGATTTTCTATACTAGTTTTATCTAGGTTAATTGATAATTTTTTATTATCATCATCCCATACTAAAACAGATGAATCAAATAGTCCTTGAAGATGAATAAGTCCCTCACAATAATATGGTTGCACTTCATCCACTTCCATCCAAGCTATAAGACCTACTGCTCTTTTAATAGTATCGATCAAAACTTGTTCTAAACAATTTTGTTCATTATTAGAATCATCTAAAAAGAAAGACACCAATCCACCAGTAGTAGCTTTGAACTCCTCTATATTTTTAAAATTACCTGTTTTGTTCATAATTGTTTCTGTATTTTCATCACACCATAATATATGTCCAAATTCATGCCCTATAGTTGTAATATCATAAACTTGATGCCATTTTTTAGGATTTTGAAATAACACTTTTCTATCCAAAGTTAGTATCTCTTGCCCTAAAATCTTCCTAGAGAGTTTTAGAAATGGTTTTGCTCTTTGAGATTGTAATATCTCATCACTAAATGCAAATATCTTTTTTCCCTCTTCAAGACTTACTATTTCATCGTTTGGAACAACTTGAGCAGAAAAAAGGCCATTAAACTCAGCTGCAAAAAATAAAGCAGGTCTTCCTAAATAAAGTTGAACTTTGTCAAGAGAGTTAAGAGAGAAGTTATATATATCTTGGTTATTTTTTTCTTTGTCAATATTATTATATATTTTTTCAAACATAGATTTGATTTTCTTAACTCTTTGATTATTGTTTTGTAGGGTAGGGCTGCTTACTCTTATATCCCACTCAAGAGCTACTGCTTTTCTAAAATGATCCTCATAATATTCAAGTGGATGACCTATTTGGATAGGGGTTTTTATCTTCATCCAAGCTCTATCTACCTCTGCCCACCTTTGTATAAGTGTATTGGTTTTATACTCCCCTAATGCTTTTACGATTGACTGTATGTATAACACATATTCCCATTTATTATCATACACATCATCTTCTAATTCCAATAGATTATCCACAAGAATTTCAAGCTCATCTTTAACTTTATAAACCTCTTCTTTAAATGCTCTGCTATAAGCTACACTTTGATAATTTCCATTTTCATCTTTGACTAGCATAGAGTAACATCTATCTGCAATAGTGCCATTATGACCTTTGTCTAAAAGATTATTTTTTTCTAAGTATTGCATTATTTTTTCTTCATCATTATTAAATTCAGCTAATAATTCTTTATTTACTGTATTTATTATTAGTTTTGTCCAAGATATTTGCCATTTTGACATCATAATACCTGTTTTATATACTCCTTCAAATATAGCTTGATAAAATGGTGTTAGAAGATTGTTACTTTTGATAAAATCTATAGTGTTTTTGTGAATATTTATCCAAAAATCTGATACAAAAAGATAAGCTTTCTCTTGTGCTTGTATAATTTGTTCTTCATTGAAATCTGATTTTTTTAAAACTTGCACTAAACTATCATCTCGCAAATTAACCAATCTAGTAATAACTGCCATCCTTACATCATCTGTAATAGATAAATCTAAATTTTTTGCAAAATCATCTATAAGCTTTAGCTTTGAATACTCTTTGTTTTCTAAATATTGATAATAAAGATTTATTGTATCTTTTCTATTTTGTAGATAGTTATAAAGTTTTTCTAAATCATCTTCAAATTTTTGCTTCTTTGTCATTCTTGTTCCCTTTTGATTTGTGCATCTATATTTTTTAATTTCTCTTCTAATCTATCATATCCACGGTCAAGATGATAGATTCTATGAACTTTTGTAACACCATTTGCTACTAATCCTGCTAAAACCAATGCACTACTAGCTCTTAGATCTGTAGCCATCACATCAGTTCCTATTAAACTATTTGGAGTGCCTTTTATTGTAGCTACAGTTCCATTTAGAGTTATATCTGCTCCTAGTCGTATTAGTTCACTTACATGCATAAATCTATTTTCAAATAGTTTCTCATCAATAATACTTACTCCATTTGCCATAGTAGCTACTGCCATAAACTGTGCTTGCATATCAGTAGGAAATCCTGGATATTCAGTAGTAGTGATATTTACAGGTTTTATCTCATGTGCAGGGTGGATTGTGATACTTGTTTCATCTACAGATAATACAAATCCCATCTCTTCAAATTTGGCAATAACTGAATCTAAATGGTTTGGCTCTACATTTTGAACTCTTACGGTGCTATTTGCAATAGCTCCAGCACATAGATAAGTTCCCGCTTCTATTCTATCAGGAATAATACTAAAAGGTTTAAAATTTAGTAACTCTTTGTTGCTACCTTCTATGGTAATAGTGTTTGTTCCAATCCCATCTATTTGAACACCAGCATCTTTTAATACCTCACAAAGCTGGACAACTTCAGGCTCTTTTGCTGCATTTATAATAGTGGTCTTACCATTTGCTAATGCTGCTGCCATAAGGATATTTTCTGTTCCTGTTACAGTAACTTTATCAAATACAATGGTAGCACCTTTTAAAGCACCATCTACAGTAGCTTGGATATAACCAGCTTTGATCTCTATTTTAGCACCCATTTGCTCTAAAGCTTTTAGATGAAGATCAACTGGTCTTTGCCCTATGGCACAACCACCAGGTAACGATACTTCACAATGCCCAAATCTAGCCAATAAAGGACCCAAAACCAAAATAGATGCTCTCATAGTTTTTACTATTTCGTATGTTGCTTTTGTTTGATTTAGTGTTTTAGTATTAATAGTAATATTAGTATCATCATGTTTATATGTAGCACCTAGCATACCTAAAAGTTTAAGTAGTGTTTTTATATCTGCTACATTTGGGATATTTGATATATTTATCGTATTTGCACTTAATATTGTAGATGCAAGAAGAGGAAGAGCGGCATTTTTTGCTCCACTAATTTTGATAACTCCTGAGAGTTTTTGCTGTCCTATGATTTCTAAATAATCCAAAATTTTCTCCAATTTTTTTATTTTTGTTGTTTTTGTATAATTTTATTAGGGGAATTATAGTATAATTTTACAAAAAATTAGCTAAGGAATATAGATGTTTATGGAGTTTGAGTTAAAAGATTTTGAAAATAGTGCAAAAACACTAGAGAATTTAATAGAAGAAAACAAAAAAGAGTTAGATGAGTTATTGAAAATAGAAAATAAAACTTATCAAAATTTTGTAGTTGCTTTTGAGTTAATGAGTGAGAAACTTGATAAATTTATCACTATGATCTCACATATAGATAGTGTAAAAAATAGTGAACTAACACAAGAAGTGTATAGTAAATGTTTGCCGTTGATAAGTTTATATAGCACTGAAATATCTCAAAATGAAGATATTTATAGGGCATTTATTAATATACAGTCTAACGAAAAAGGCTCTTTAAATATAGAACAAAACAAAGTTTTAGAAAATGAGATAAGAGATTTCAAACTTGGTGGATGTGGTTTAGATACACAAAAAAAAGATAGATTAAAAGAGATAAATTTAAAACTAAGCCAGTTAAGTAAAGAGTTTTCACAAAATCTACTTGATGCTACTAATTCTTGGGAGATGATACTTGAAGATGAAGAGGATGTAAAAAATATACCACAAAGTGATAAAGATTTAGCAAAATTTGATGATGATGGTGTGGTAAAATATAGATTTACATTACAGATGCCATCATATTTGGCATATATCACTTATGGAACTAATCGTGCTAGAAGAGAAGAGATATATAAAGCATATACTACAAGAGCTCCTGAAAATGCGAAGATTATAGAGGAGATTTTAAAACTCAAAAAGGAAAAAGCTAATATTTTAGGATTTGATAATTATGCTCAATATTCATTAGAAACAAAAATGGCAAGATCAACAGATGAAGTATTGGAGTTTTTAGATACTTTAGCTACTTATGGTAAAGTAAAAGCAAAAGATGAATTAAAAGAGGTTCAAAAGTTAGCTTATGATGAGGATAGGTTAGAGGATATTCAAAGTTTTGATATAGCATATTATAGTGAAAAGCTAAAAAAAGCTAATTACGATATTGATCAAGAGTATTATAAACCATATTTTGAACAAGATAGTGTAGTGCAAGGGTTATTTATAGTTTTGGATAAATTGTTTGATATTGAGTTTAGATTGGTTCAAGATGCTAAAAAATGGGATGATAAAGTAAAAGTTTATGATATTAGTGAAAATGGTTCAATTATAGCACGATTATATCTTGATCTTGAAGCAAGAGATGATAAAAAAGGTGGGGCTTGGATGCATAATTGGGAAACACACTATAAAGTAAATGGCAAAGAGCAATTACCATCTGCATTTGTGGTATGTAATTTTGCACCATCTACAAAAGATACAAAATCTTTGTTAAGACATAGTGATGTAGTGACATTGTTTCATGAAATGGGTCATGCTTTACACCATCTTTTAAGTAAAGTTCAGGAGCCATTTGTAAGTGGGATCAGTGGAGTTACTTGGGATACTGTTGAGTTTCCATCACAGTTTTTAGAGTATTTTGCTTACGATAAAGATGTTTTAAAAATATTTGCTAAACATTATCAAACAAAAAAGGTTTTAGATGATGAGGCAATAGATAGATTGATAAAAGCAAAAAATTTCCAATCATCACTAGCTATGGTGCGACAACTTGAGTTTGCATTGTTTGATTTTAGATTGCATTTAGAGGATATATATACACAAGATAAAGTTCAAGAACTACTTGATGAAGTTAGATTAAAAACTAGTCCATTATTGCCACCTAAATACAATAAATTTCAAAATGGTTTTAGTCATATATTTGCTGGAGGATATGCTGCTGGATATTATAGCTATAAATGGGCTGAAGTGTTAAGTGCAGATGCTTTTTATATGTTTATAGATAGTCATATCTTTAACAAAGATTTGGCACTTAAATATAAAAAGATTATCTTAGGGCAGGGTGGTAGTGTAGATATGGATAAGCTTTATACCTCTTTTACCAATAAACAAAAAGCAGATATAAAATCATTACTTAGAATTGATGGAATTATTAGTTAAATTATGATAAAATAACTCTTAAAATTTTTAAAATAGATAAGGATCAATAAATGGACAACACAACAAATACAACAGTAGAAAAATTAACATCAGCAGTAAATCAGCTTATGGAAGCTTATGAGAAGCTACAAAATGAATTTAATCAACTACAAGATGAAAACAAACAATTAAAAAATACTATTACTAATTTAGAAGATAAAAATCAAGAGTTATCAAAAGAGTTGGATGTCGCAAATAATATCACTACTACACAATCATCAACTATGGGTAGTCTTCTTAATAAAGTAGAAGATGTTTTAAAAGGTGTAACAAATACTATAAACAAAAAAGAGGATGAAGAGCCTGATTATAATACTAATATTCCTGTTGAGGATAATGATATAAAAGAGGATAATGAAGATACCACTACAACAATTTCAATAAAACAATCACCAAATCTACTAAATACAGATAAACCTGCAGATGTAGCTGATCTATCCCTTAACAATAATATACCACCAAAAGAGAATAAATCAGGACTTGATCTTAATAAGATGGAATCGCTTCTTAACGGATTAAAGCTATAGTTTGATTATATGCTTGTTTTATTAAATAAAAACAGTTTATTTAAAACTTTTAATGTTGATAGTTTTGATTCTTTAGAAGATAGCTTAAATATGTTGGCACCTTCTATGTGTGAATATTATTTAAGCAACTTAGCTTCTTATGAGGAGCATTATGGTTATTTTAATAGATCAAATATACAAAACTCTATCTCTTTTTCTAATTATCATATTTTTTTAGATTATGATGATAATATTTTTTTAGAGATAGATACTACAGTAGAAGAGTATGAAGAGACAGATAGTTTATGGTAAAACTGTGAAAATTTATGTTTTCACTAATTAGAATAAAACTTAAAGTATAAGTATGAGATACCCAATAGATTTCTTAGATAGTTTTGATAAAACATTTTTATTTTGGATACAAAGCTTCTTAAGATACAAACTTATCACATTATCAAATAGACAAGTAGATGATAAAGATAAATTCCAAGAGATATTAAGAGTGCTTAAATTTGATATCTCATCTATGAAAGAGTTAAAAAAGCTTATAAAAGAAGCTAGACAATGTGGATTGATTGGTATTAACACTTATATTAATCCTATTGAAAAGTTGTATTATTATTGTCAAAAGCAAGGATTTGCTTCACTTAAAGAGATCGATGAGGAGTTTTTGATAGATTTTTTAGCTATAGAAACTTCATCTTTGAGTGATGCTACTAAAAAAAACTATCGTATGGCAATCTTATCGTTGTTTAAATATATTGATAAACAAAATCAAAATAATGATGGCAACTCTTATATTTATGGTTTTGAGTTAAAAAATTTAACAGGTTTAAATAGTAAATCAGGAGTGAAACTACCATCTTTTCTTACTGATGATGAACTAAAGCGATTTTTAAAATCTATTGATGAAACTTCATTTAAAGATTATGCTAGAGCAAAAAATAGACTTTTGATAAAGATTATATTATATACAGGTATGAGAGTAAGTGAAGCTATTAATATCAAATATAAAGATATGATACTAGAAGATGGTTTATATATTATCAAAATAACAGGTAAGGGCAACAAACAGCGAATAGCTATGGTTAAACAAAAATATATACAAAAAGATCTTCAAGAGTATAAAGAGTATAGAGATAACTCAACTGCCCTACTTTTTTCATCAAGAACAGGTAAAAAACTCACACAACCTTATGTATCGTATATAATGGACAAGATACTTACAAATGCTGGTATTCACAAAGATAAAAATGGAGCACATATGTTAAGACATACTTTTGGGACTAAATTGTATCAAACAAACAAAGATCTTATCCTTGTGCAAGAAGCATTAGGTCATGCTGATATTAATACATCTAGGATATATACACATTTTGACAAAGATAGGCTAAAGAAAACAACCTCTATTTTTGATTAGACTATAATCTCTTCCACTACAACAACATCATATTGTTGTTGCTTGATAATAAGTGCTTTATCATGTGGCACTAATGTATCGTGTTTTAGTCTTTCTAGCTCTTTTTTATATTTTAAAATCTCATTTTCAAGCTTATTGATTTTTTTGTTTTGTTTTAAAATCATACTTACACCAGCTAAATTGACACCTAGATTTCTTGTAAGATTTAAAACAACTTTGATATTGTCTATATCTTCTTGTGAATATAGCCTTATTTTACCGTTTGTTCGAGAAGGATATATCAACCCTTCCCTCTCATATTGTCTTAAAGTTTGTGGATGTATATTTAAAATCTCAGCGACCATACTTATAAGATAAACAGGTTCTTTGTAAGAATTTGACATAATTTACTCCCTTTGTTTAGATTATAATGTTTTTGGTAGTTTCTCTTCCATTAACTCTTTTAAACCACTATCCAACTTATCAACATCAGGCAAAATAATATTTGCTTTTAGGTATAAATTACCTTTTTGTTTAGTTTTTCTATTTAAAGCACCCATCTCTTTGACTCTAAATTTTTGATTTTGTTTTGTGTTTTTTGGCACTTTTAGAGTGATAGTTTTTTCTAGTGTTGGTATCTCAACTTTACCACCAAATAGTGCTGTATAAAGTGGTATATCAAAAGATTTGATAAGATCATCCCCTACTCTTTCATACTCACTACTTGGTTGAACTTTTAAAGTTATGATCAGATCACCTCTTGGGAAACCTTGTGCAGATCTTCCTTTGCCTTTGGCTCTAATTTTTTGACCATCTTTTATCCCTGATGGTATTTTTATATCAAAATTTTCATTGTTGATTGATATATTTTTTGTGCCACCTAGAATAGATGTATTAAAATCTATGGTTAAACTAGCTTCTATATCAAGATCTGGTTCACCAAAACCTGAAGCAAAACCGCCTCCGCCAAAACCACCTTGATTAAATCCACCAAATCCGCCTTGTCCGCCAAAACCACCTTGGCCACCAAAACCTCCACCTTGTCCAAACATTTGTCTAAGGATATCATTGATATCTACACCAGCACCCTGCCCTCGTGTAAAGTCGTGGAAATTTTGCCCACCAAACATATCATCACCATAAGCATCATATTGAGCTTTTTTCTCTTTGTCACTTAAAACTTCATAAGCAGCATTGATCTCTTTAAATTTCTCCTCTGCTTCTTTTGTTTTGTTGATATCTGGATGGTATTTTTTTGCTAATTTTCTATATGCTTTTTTTATTTCACTTTCTGTTGCATTTTCACTTATCTCTAATGTTTCATATAAACTTTTTGACATTTTTAACTCCTATATAATATGATATAATAATTTCGTCCGTATTATATCACAAACTTGAGTCAATGTCAATCAAGGTTAGAAAAATTGCACAATAATCATATATGATATTGTCCCTATAAATATAGAGATTAAGTAGTTGTTAAATTTGATATTAAAAACAAAAATAAACAATAGTAAAAATTAGATTATTTTATTTCATAGTTTGATTTGATTTAGCTATAATGTCATAAAAAAAATAAAGAGTATCTATGGATAAAAAGATTTATAATATATATCAAAAACTATATGATGTATATGGAGCTCAAGGCTGGTGGCCATTGGTTAATCATCCAAAAAAATACCACAAACTTGATTATAGCTATCCACATACTTCAAATGAGATATTTGAGGTATGTCTGGGGTCAATCTTGACACAAAATACTACATTTATATCGGTTGAAAAATCTCTTCAAAATCTAAAAAGTTTAAATGCATTAGATCCTAAATCTATTGTAAATCTTGATATAGAAGTGTTTAAAACTGCTATTAGACCATCTGGATATTATAATCAAAAAGCAAAATATATTTTAGAATTTATTAAATTTTTTGAAGATTTAGATGGCAAAATTCCCACAAGAGAGGAGTTGCTATTGGTATTGGGTATAGGTGAAGAAACAGCTGATTCTATACTACTTTATGGATATAAGCAGACACAGTATAAAGTAGATGCTTATACAAAAAGGATATTTTTATCTTTGGGGCTTATACCAAATAGTTATAAATACAAAGATATTAAAAATCTCATAGAATCAAATCTATCAAATATCATCACAAATAAGCAACAATTACTAATAGTCTATCAAGAGTTTCATGCACTTATTGTGCAACATGGTAAAAATTATTATTCAAAAAAACCTTATGGTGCAGGTTGCTTTTTGAGTAACTAATCCAAATTTATCATATTATATTTACAATGTTATTGCTCCATCAATAAGAATTATAAGCACTAATTAGATAAAATACAACTCTTAAACAGTTTTACAAATCAAAGGTTTAATATATGAGTAAAAGTAAAAATTTTTTAGAAACAATAGTGCAAGATGATTTACAATCTGGCAAATACAAAGATATAATTACACGATTTCCACCAGAACCAAATGGATTTCCACATATTGGACATGCTAAGTCTATTTTTATAAACTTTGGTATAGCAAAAAAATATGGTGGAAAATGTAATCTTAGAATGGACGATACAAACCCAACAAAAGAGGATACAAAATATGTAGAAGCCCTAAAAGATGCAGTGCAATGGCTAGGATATAAATGGGATGGGGATGTAAGATTTACAAGTGATTATTTTGATAAACTATATGAGTGGGCAATAGAACTTATAAAAATGGGCAAAGCTTATGTAGATAGTCTTGATGAACAAACTATGAAAGAGTATCGAGGAACTGTTACACAAGCAGGACGAAGAAGTAAATATGCCCAAAGATCAGTAGAAGAGAACTTAGAGCTATTTGAAAAAATGAAAAATGGAGAGTTTAAAGAGGGTGAGCATATTTTAAGAGCAAAAATAGATATGAGTTCGCCAAATATGAAACTAAGAGATCCACTTTTATATAGAATACGACATGCTCACCATTTTAGAGCAAAAGATAAATGGTGTATCTATCCTATGTATGATTTTGCTCATTGTTTATCTGATTATATTGAAGGGGTTACTCACTCTATTTGCACACTTGAGTTTGAAAACAACAGAGATATTTATGATTGGGTATTAGATACACTACAACTAACACCTCCTAGACCTTATCAACACGAATTTGCTAGACTTAATATAAACTATACAGTTATGAGTAAAAGAAAGCTTTTAGAGTTAGTTGATGGTGGATATGTAAATGGTTGGGATGATCCACGAATGCCAACAATCGCAGGATATAGAAGAAGAGGATATACCCCTGAATCTATTTTAAACTTTTGTGATCAAATAGGAATAGCAAAAGCAAACTCAACTGTCGATGTATCACAACTTGAATTTTGTATAAGAGATGATCTAAATACAAAAGTGCCAAGAGTTATGTGTGTAGTCAAACCTTTGAAAGTTACTATTGAAAATTATGATGGCACTGAAAGCATAGATGCATCATATTATCCACACGATGTGCCAAAAGAGGGAAGTAGAAAATTGCCATTTTCAAAACATATCTATATAGATGCTGCTGATTTTTCACAAAATCCACCAAAAGGGTATTTTAGATTGACTCCAACTCAAAGTGTAAGATTGAAATATGCTTATATTATTAGCTTCAAAGAGGCTATAAAAGATGAAAATGGAGAGATTGTTGAGTTAATCGTTACATACCACAAAGATTCAAAAAGCGGACAAGATAAAAGTGGTATAAAAGTAAAAAGTGCTATTCAATGGGTGGAAGCTAGTAGTGCAAAACAAGTAGAGTTAAGACTTTATGATAGACTTTTTAAATCAGATGCACCAAATGGAATAGAAGATCTAAATGAAAACTCACTACAAATCATAAAAGATGCTCTAATTGAACCAGCAGTTATTACTCAAAAGCCAGATGTTAGATTTCAGTTTGAAAGAGAGGGATATTTTTATGCAGAGCCTATTGATTATACAGATGAAAAACCTGTATTTAATAAAATAGTTTCCCTAAAAGATTCTTGGGCTAAGAAAAAAGAGACTCAAAACAATAGAAGAAAACCAGCAGAAAAAAAAGTGCAAATTGATGGAGCTGTAGAGCCTATGAACGAGCAAGAGCAAAAGTTGTTTGATAGATACACTAAAGAGCTAAAACTAAATAGTGAAGTATCTAATATACTTGCAAGAGATAAAAATCTATCTTCATTTTTTCAAGAGGCTTTAGATATTTTTAATAGTGCTGTAAATATTGCAAATCTTGTGGTAAATGATGTAGCAAAGCAGTTTAAACAAAATGATATTCAAGATGTAAAATTTACACCAAAACATATAGCAAATCTAGTAAAACTAATAGATCAAGAGACAATCTCAACAAAAATAGCAAAAGAGGTATTTGAAATAATTATAGCAACTGGTGATGATCCTTTAAAAATAGTAGAAGATAAGGGATTAAAACAAATAAGCGATCCAGATGTGATATTAAGCATCATAGATGAAGTTATTGCAAAAAATCAAGATAATGTTCAAAAATATAAAAATGGAAATAAAAAACTTTTTGGTTTTTTTGTAGGGCAAGTTTTAAAAGCTACAAATGGTAAAGCAAATCCAAAAGTTGTAAATGAACTTGTGGCAAAGCAGTTAGATAGTTAGTAATTATCTATTATTAAGTATAATTATTTGAAAAAGAGATTTTAAAGGTAAAAATTATGCATTTAAAAAAAACTTCCTATTGGAATACAAACATTTAGCAGAATTATAGAAGATAATTATCTTTACATAGATAAGACTAAAGATGCCCTAGAGGTTGTAGAAGATAGCACATATATTTTTCTTTCTCGCCCTAGAAGATTTGGAAAATCTCTTTTTCTTGATACTTTAAGATGTATATATGAAGCAAGAGAAGAGTTGTTTGAGGGTTTATATATAAAAGACAAATATGACTGGAGCAAAAAATATCCAGTTATAAAATTAATGTTAAATGATGAATTTTCAATGTTGAATGTTAATGAAATTGAAAATATAATCATAAATAAACTTTTAAATATTGCAAAAGAACATGATGTGATTATAGAAAAATCATTAGTTTCTATAATGTTTTCAGAGCTTTTAAGAAACATTTATAACAAATATAATAAAAGTGTTGTTATTCTTATAGATGATTGGGATAAACCTTTAAGAGATAATCTTATGACTAAAAATGCAAAAGAGATTAATAGATTATTATGGGGAATTTATATCAATACTAAATCTGATGATGCTTATATAAAATTTGCTTTTGCAACAGGAGAGATACCTATTGTTCCTCTATGCTTGAAGGGTTTAATAATTTTACAGATATTTCGCTACACAAAAGATATGGGAATATTTGTGGATATACTCAAGAAGATATCCAAACTTCAATCTTACCATATCTTGATGGAGTTGATTTAGAGAAGCTAAAAGTTTGGTATAATGGATACAACTTCTTAAAAGATGATGTTTATAACCCATTTGATATATTGCTTTTTATCAAAAATGATTTTATATTTGACAATTATTGGTTTGAAACAGGAACACCAACTTTTTTAATGCAACTTATATCTAAATATAACTATTTTTTACCAAGTTTAACCAATATTAAAGTAGATAAAAAACTGTTAAATAGTTTTGATATTGAAAATTTAGATTTAGAAGTGATACTTTATCAAGCAGGATATTTAACTATAGATAGAGTAGAGATTGATGAGGATATAGGAACAATAGAATATTTTCTTAAAATACCAAATAAAGAGGTAAAATTATCATTATCTCAATATATAGTATCAGGATTTTTTAATGATAAATTACCTGCAAAAAAAGATCTATATCACACACTTAAAAATAAACAATTAGAACACTTCAAAGATGCTCTAACTTCTATTTTTGCTTCAATTCCATATAATAACTTTACAAAAAATGATATGCAAACTCACGAAGGGTTTTATGCTAGTGTTGTATATGTATATTTACAATCTTTAGGATTAGATATAGTTGGAGAAGATGTTACAAATAAAGGAAGAATTGATCTTACAATAAAGATGGATCAAGCTATTTATATATTAGAGTTCAAAGTTGATGGCACATCTGCACTACAGCAGATAAAAGATAAAAACTATGCTCAAAAATATCTAAATGATAAAAGAGATATTTATCTCTTAGGTATTGAGTTTGACTCAAATGAGAAAAATATAAACAATTTTGAATGGGAAAAAGTAATTAAATAAAAGAGAATCTTTTATTATACATATCTAACAGGCACATAGTATGTGCATTTGAACTTTCTATCTTCACTTAAAAAATGATTTTTCTCAAAAATCCCAAAAGTGTTAAGCTTTTAAAATAGATTTAAAAACTGTATCGTTAGCACTTTTGGCTTCAATTTTTTTGGTGGTTTATTCTATTTTCTTTTTTGATGGTACAAAATATGGAACACCAGGTCTTGGAGGTGCTTTTGTAACTACACTTACACCTATACTTACTTTTGTATTGCTTGTATCGTTTTTTGGTAAAAAATTATTTAAAAAAGATATTTTTGCTTTAATCTTAGGTGCAATAGGAGTTACAACGATACTTAATCTTTGGTCGTTTAAATTAGAAGATATTTTGGTTATATCAAATCTGTATTTTATATATGCTTCTATTGCATGGTCATTTTTAACTATTACAAACTCTAAGTTAAAATCTATAGATCATATAGTATTTACATTTTATTTATATATATTTACTACAATAATTGGATTTTTTATCACACCTTTTGAAAGTGGAAATATTTTTACATTTGATTGGATATTTTGGTTGAATTTTATAATCATATCAGTAGCAAGTACCACTTTTGCTACATCTATATATTTTGTAGCTATTACAAAAATAGGAGCAAATGAAGCTAGTAGTTTTATATTTTTAGTGCCATTTAATGCTATATTTTTAAGTTGGGTATTTTTAGATGAACCTATTTATATTACTACAATAGTAGGAACAATTTTAACTATTTTTGCAGTATCTATACTAAATAATGTTAAAATATTTAAAACCAATAACAAATAAGGAAACAATTTGAATTATAATCAAACATTAAAAACTGCATTGCAAAGTTCTTGGATAATTTTAAAGCTAGTGGTACCTATTTATATTCTAGCAGATATTTTATACTACTACAATACACTATCATATATCTCTTTTATAGTTGAGCCTTTTACATCAATGCTAGGACTTCCAGCTCAAACATCATTAGCAATTATTAGTGGGATATTTTTAAACCTTTATGCTGCTGTTGCTTTTGCTGCACCACTAGATTTAACTCCTGCTCAATGGAGTATTTTAGCTATATTTTTAGGTGTGTGTCATTCACTTGTAGTTGAAAGTGTGATTATGAAAAAACTTGGTATTTCAAATATTTACTCTTATGGTTTACGATTTTTGGGTGGATTTAGTATAGCTTTTTTAGCTACTTTTATACCTGATAGTTATTTTAGTGCAAGTTTAAGCAATACCACATTTATAAAAACCACTTATGATTCTTTATCATCATTGCTTATTGGTTCTAGTTCTAGTGCAATAATACTTAGTATAAAAATCATAGCACTTATTGTTACACTTATATTTATTATGGATTTTATAAAATCAAGAGAATTTATCAAACAAAGTGGTAAAAATGTAAGCAAAGGTTTTTCATTGCTTGTTGGGATATTTTTAGGTATCACTTATGGGGTAGGTATTTTGATACAAGAGGCAAAAAATGGCACAATCAGTAAAAATGATCTATTTTTTATAGGAACTTTTCTTATGATTTGCCATGCGATTATTGAAGATACACTTCTGTTTGTGATATTTGGAGCAGATTTTACTATGGTAATAGTTGTCCGAACTATTGCAGCTATAGTTGTATCGTATACTTTTTTAGCGATTTATAAAAAATTTATATAAAATATAATAAATAATATTTTAATTTTTTAGTATCAAAAAACCACCAGCACCTGCCATAATAGCACCTGATGTTTTATTTAATGTAGAGATTGAGTTTTGGTTTTGGAAAAATTTTCTTGAGTTGTGTGCCAAATATGAATAACCTAGCATAACTATTGCTAAAGATATTGCTACTATAAATATTACTATAAAAATGTCCAATGTTGTTAGGGTTTGCAAATCTATAAAAGCAGGTAAAAATCCAAGATAAAATATGATAACTTTAGGATTGCTTATTGTTATGAAAAAACCACTTAAAAAAGTTGATTTTTTTGATGATGGTAAATTTTGATAGTTTTGTGGTTTTGTTTCGCTTGTAAAGATTTTATAACCCAAATATATTAGATATATACCACCTAAATATTTTATAATTATAAAAAATTCTTGCATCATAGAAGCTATTAGATTTAAGCCATAAATAGCCATTATTAGATATATAATATCTCCAACAATAAGACCAAAAGTCATAATAGCAGCATAATAAAATCCATCTTTTAATGATCTTGAGATTATAGCAAATGTGCCTGGTCCTGGAGTTGCTGCAAATAAAAGCATAGCTATTGTTAGATAAAATATATTTATGTAGCTCATACGATAACTTTATTTACCATCTACCCACTCTTGCATACTTAGTTTGTTGTCTTGATTTTTGTCCAATTTATAAAATCTTCTATTTGAAGCATTTTTTGCCTCATCAAGAGTAACTATTTTATTTCCATCAATATCATTTCTGATAAACCATTGTATAGCAATTTGTGGCATTATTTTTGCTAGTTGTGTATCGCTTAGCTCATAAGGATCAACTTGATTATCTTTTGATAGATCAAATTTGGCAAATCTTTTTAGCGACATCCTTGTATATTCTTCTTGATTTAAAAAATGATCTTTATTTTTGTCACACTTTATAAAAATATTTGTTTGTAAGCTATTTGCAAAGATTGTGATTGTAAAAATTGACAATAAATATATATATTTCATCATATCCCTTTAAAACTCTAACGCTTTTTTACGATTTTGTTTTTGTATCTTTTTGATCTCCTCATCACTGTGCAAAATTGCATTGATTTTATATGCTGTATTTGGATCATTTGGAGCATACATCAAAGCAAAAGTATCTAATATTTGAGCGATTGCATTGGTTCGTGGAGCAAAAACTACACATTTATTTAACATAGCACTATATATAGGTAAAGAGAATGTTTTATTTTTAGTTGGTAATATAAAGATATCACAAGCTTTTAGAGCAAAATTATTTACAAATAAGATTTTATCTACTAACTCCAACTCTTGTGCAGATTTTTTTGCTATATCTAAGTTTTTGTCATCTCCACAAATTACGACTTGATAGTTATCTATAGATATTTTTTGAACTATTTGTAAGAAATCAAAGATTCCATTTTGTATAAAGTTATTTGCTTTAAATAAGATTATTTTTGTTGTTTTTGGAAGATTGAATTTGTATAAAAACTCTTTTTTTAGTTTTTTCTTTGGTATAGATTCTGATAATATCTCTGCTTCGTATTTATTAATAATATCATCAGCACATTTTGCTTGATCTACTACTGTAATAATCTCAGCTGGATTGTTTATATGCCTTAGTTGCTTGTAGTTTGAATCAAAAAATACAGATAATGTTTCTATATTAAAGCAATTAGCTATATAAAATGGATATGATACAGATGATATAAAAAGATCTAGATTTGCTAAATGATTTACAAAAGGATCAAACTCTTTATCATCTATAAATTTATAGTTATGCACTGATATATTGGTAAATTTCTCTTTTAGCTCATCTTGTAGTTTAGAGTTATTTATAAATATTTTAATATCATAAGTTTTGTGTAGGGCTAAGACTAATTGTATAATATTATCACTTTCAAACATACAATTGTTCTGTTTTAAATCTATTAGATTTATACCTGCTATAGGAGTTTGATTTTGTTCTGTTTGTTTATACTCTTTAAATAAACTCAGATTATCAACTTTATAGTGTGTATCAAATGAGTTGTTGATAAAATTGTTATACTCTTTTGCTTTATGTTTGGTATATTTAGTAGGGTCAAAAGTAAATTTTTGAAGTTTATCTACAAATGATAACATCCAGTTTGCTTTGAGATATTTTTCAAATGATATAGCAAAATCTACCCTTTGAACTTGTTTGGCATAAGAGTATAGTGCAAAAAATGATAAATTTCTTAAACTTTGGTCATACTCTATTATTTGGATAATATTATTTAATCCTTCAAATAACACTTTTGTTTGTTTCTCTATAGAGATTATCAATTTACAATCTGCAAAATGATAAGTTAGATTTTTAATCGCTGGTATTGTTAATATCACATCTTCAAATGAAGGTGGAAAATGTATAAAAATTGTTTTTGTATCTGTTTTAGTTATAGATTTCATTGTTTATCGCCTTAAATCTTCTATGTTGCCAAAACCAATCATCTGGTTTGTCAAATATTTGTTTGGTTAATATATCAAATTGCAACTGCAATATTTGAGATATTTTTTCATCTTTTGATCCTGTAAAATCTTGTGGGTCTATAGGATTTTCAAATTTGACTGTGTATTGTCTAAAATCATCTTTGATAAATGCTACTGGGATTATTAGAGCATTGGTTTGCACCGCTAATCTAGCAGTAGAATCTATAAGGTAAGTCTGTTTTTTTAAGAAATACCCTAAAACTCCATTTTTGCTATTGATATGTTGATCGATCGCTAAGCCTATTATTCTTCCAGATTTTAAAGCTTTAACCAAGCCTTTTGCGCTACCTTTTTTAGGTAACATCTCAGAGTTGTGTTTGATCCTATTTTGTTCCATCTCATCATTGAGATATTTGTTTTCAAGTTTTCTTCCAACCATAGTGGTTGGTTTGTATTTTAATGATATAAATGATGTAATATATTCCCAGTTGCCATAGTGTGAAGAGATTAGGATTATTTTTCTATCTTGTTTAATAGCATTTAGAATAATATCTTCATTTTGAACTGTTATTTTTTGCTCTATTTTTTCAAGATCTAAAGTTGGATTTTCTATGAATTCATATAGATTATATACTAGATTTTTGTATGAGTTTTTTATAATCTCATATTTTCTTTTTTCATCTATTGTATTCTCATATACAAAATCAAGATTTGCTTTTGCAATTTTTTTATGTTTTATATCTACTAAATATACTATATTTACAACAATATCAAGGAAGTATCTTATAAGTTTAGTAGGCAAAGCTAACACTACAAACTTAAAGCCCTTGTATAGTAAATAAAAAAAATAATCCACTATTTTTAAAACCTTATCTTATAGATTTAAGTATATCTTTGAAATCTTTTAGATATATCATATTTGGCCCATCACTAAGTGCCTCTTCAGGGTTTTCATGAACCTCAAAGAAAAAGCCATCTACACCAACAGCATTGGCAAGTTTTGCCATATATGGAGCATATTTTCTATCCCCTCCACTTTTACCACCTAGTGCAGATGGTTTTTGAGTAGAGTGTGTTACATCCATAATCACAGGATAACCGAACTCTTTCATATCTATAATTTGTCTAAAATCCACTACTAAGTTGCCAAGACCAAACATACTACCTCTTTCAGTTAGCATTATTTTATCATTTCCACTCTCTTTTACTTTTGTTAGTGGATGAATCATATCTTTACCATCTAAAAATTGTGCTTTTTTAATATTGACAATTCGATTAGTTTTGGCTGTGGCTATTAGTAAATCTGTTTGCCTACATAAAAAAGCTGGTATTTGAATAATATCAATTATATCCGCTAAAGCTGGTGCTTGAGAACTTTCGTGAATATCAGTTGTAAGTGGAAGATTAAATTCTTTTTTTACTCTTTCTAATATTCTAAGACCCTCTTGTAGTCCTGGTCCTCTATAACTAGATAGTGAAGTTCTGTTTGCTTTATCAAAACTAGCTTTAAATATATATGTGAAATCTAATTCTTCTGTGATTTTTTTGATATTTTCTGCTAGGTGCATTACCATAGATTCACTCTCTATAACACACGGACCACTTAGGATAAACTTTTTCTCTTTTAATTTTTTGTATAATTCTTCACTTTTCATTTTATTTCCTTTATATTCCTAAATCATACATTTGAACGATACCTATGAAGATATCATTTTCATCTACTACTAAAAGTGAATTGATTTTGTTTTCACTCATAATATCACTAGCTGTAGTAAGTTTAGCATCTTTTGATATTGTTTTTGGATTTTTACTCATCAGATCTTTTGCTATTAAACTAAAAAAATTATTCTCTTTAGTTTCCATAGCTCGTCTTATATCTCCATCTGTAATAATTCCTTTTATTTTATTGTCATCCATAATCACAACTAAACCAGATTTTCCATCAGTGATAGTTGATATGATATGTTTAATATTGGTATTTTCATCACAAATAGGTAAATTTTCTTTTTTCATCACATTTTCAACTTTTGTTAAAAGTCTTCTTCCCAAACTTCCACCTGGATGGAATTTTGCAAAATTTTCATCTTTAAAATCTCGTAATTTCATCAAGGCTACAGCGATTGCATCACCCATTACCAATGTCGCTGTTGTAGAACTTGTAGGTGCAAGTTGTAAAGGACATGCCTCTTTTTGGACAGCTATATTTAGATGGTATGTTGTATTTTGTGCCAATGTTGATGATGGATTTCCACTCATAGAGATAGTGATATTACCTTGTGTTTGTAAAAATGGGATGATTTTCAAAACTTCATCAGTTTCTCCAGAATTTGAGATCAAAAGGATAATATCATTTTCTTCTATCATACCAAGATCACCATGATAAGCCTCCCCTGGATGTAGAAAAAAGCTAGGTGTTCCAGTGCTTGCAAGTGTTGCAGCTATTTTTTTACCAATAAGCCCTGATTTTCCCATACCACAGATGATAAATTTACCACTACATTGAACTATTTCATTGACTGCATTTTTAAAATCATCTGTAAGCAAAGATGATAGATTTGCAATCTCTTTTGATTCTATTTCAAAAACTTCTTTTGCTATATTGTTTAGATCTAACATTTTTACCCCTAACTATCACTATTGAAAATATCTCTAGTATAGACTTTATCTTTGACATCTAAAATATCTGAATGTAATCTATTTGCTACTATAACATCACTTATTTTTTTGAATTGGTCAAGATCTTTTATCACTTTTGAACCAAAAAAATTATCCTCTTGCAAAGCTGGTTCATATACTACAACCTCTACACCTTTAGCTTTTATTCGCTTCATAATACCTTGTATTGCACTTGATCTGAAGTTATCACTACCCTCTTTCATCACAAGACGATAAACTCCAACTATTTTATCAACAGATGTAGAAACACTTGTAGATAATTTTTTGATAATAGAATCCGCAATAAAATCTTTTCTTGTGCTGTTTGCTTCAACAATAGCACTGATTAGATTACAAGGCACATCAGCATAATTTGCTCTTAGTTGTTTTGTATCTTTTGGTAAACAATATCCACCATAACCAAAGCTAGGATTGTTGTAGTGTGTCCCTATTCTAGGATCAAGCCCTACTCCCTCTATGATTTGCTGTGCATTTAGATTATGTGTTTGAGCATAAGAATCTAGTTCATTAAAATATGCTACTCTCATAGCAAGATATGTATTTGCAAAAAGTTTAATTGCTTCTGCTTCTGTTGAATCTGTAAATAAAATATCTATATTTTCTTTTAAAGCACCCTGAGCTAAAAGTTGAGCAAACTGCTGGGCTCTTTTGCTTTTTTCACCCACTATTATTCTACTTGGATAAAGATTATCATACAAAGCTTTACCCTCTCTTAAAAATTCAGGTGAAAATATTATATTTGAAGTGTTGTATTTCTCTCTTAATTGCTTGGTATATCCTACTGGAATAGTTGATTTGATCACCATAGTTGTATCTGGATTGATCTCTAAAACATCTTGGATTACAAACTCTATACTTTTAGTATTGAAAAAATTTGTTTGTGGATCATAATCTGTTGGAGTTGCTATGATTATAAAATCAGCCCCCTCGTAAGCTTGTTTTTTATCTAATGTTGCTGTAAAATTAAGATCATCTCTTAAAAGATACTCTTCTATTTCTTTATCTTCTATAGGTGATTGTTTATTTTGAAGCATTTGAACTTTTTGTGGTATAATATCTAATGCTATAACTTCGTTATGTTGAGCTAATAGTATTCCATTTGACAACCCAACATAACCTGTCCCTGCTATTGCAATTTTTGCCATAATTATCCTTATAGTATATTTTGGTTGATTATACTAAAAAATATATAACAATATGATAAAAATAAAATATATCTTGGTGTTTGAGCTTTATATAGCTTATTTGGGGCTATTTTCACGGACTTAAGGATTTGTTAGCACTTGAATTACTCGTAATGTTTCCACATTCTATAAATCTTTATTATTTTATCTTTTTTGCTAGGTTTTGTTACAACTCCAATATTTCTAGCTCTTCAATTCTCTTAAAGTGTTTTAAATTATTTGTAAATAAAATAGCTTTATTAGAAATAGCAATACTAGCTATTATCAAATCCATATCAGCTATAATATTACCTTGTTTTTTGAGTTTAGCTTTTGATTTAGCAAATATTTTACTTGATTGTTTATCAAACTGTAATATTTTAAAATTATCTAAAAAAGGTAATATTTTTTCTTTATTTTGAGTGATTTTATTTGAGTTATATATTCCATATAATAATTCAGT
>OFDI01000018.1_pt1 | contig 45810 bp, 41 predicted proteins | sample 1520301 | NCBI WGS metagenome assembly OFDI01 (sample SAMEA3696446, study PRJEB22514) | metagenome | biome: water; feature: marine; material: hydrothermal vent | place: Pacific Ocean | collected 2014-08-12 | depth 1521 m
TAAGGAATTAGCTGCTTGATTGAGGTGAAATTGCACTTATGATTTGAATGGGCGAAGTTTATATCGATACCTAAGATATGTAGAAGTATATCTAAATAAGATAAAATTAGTCTTAATTAAAAAAGGATCCCTGTAATTTATGGAATTTATCCTGTTCCGGTCTTAGAATACCAGCCAGTTCTCCATCTTGAATATATCCTCTGCAGCCGGCATACCTTTCCATCCGTTCGATTCCAGATACATCATTTTATTGCCGAAATATCCTACAATATATTTTTCTTTATAAATAGGAAATGTTCCGGAGTAGAACATAGCAAAAATATCTTCGTAGCTTTTTGCTGTCTCATAACAGGAAAGATCAAAACTGTGCAATGCCATAATGGCACCCTGAAGCATCTCATTTTTAAGCATGGAACTGCTCAATACATAATACGACGGATAGGGGACAGCAGGGTTCTCAAGTAGATCCGTGATGTAAAGACGTTCTTTCTTTTTTTGGTACATATTAGTCTCGTTAAAATTATATTTTACGTCATTCTCGGTTCTGATCGGGTACTCCAACGATATTTCCTACGTGTAATCTAGAATTTTAAATTATAGAGAATATTGTATCCCAAAGCACTAGATCCCCCTGTCAAGCACAGAGGATGACGAATAGTAATAATGATTATAATGTATCTGGGAAAAAGAAACTAAAAATATGTCAAATTGTCATATTTTATATAAAGGGAAGACTACCAAGAGCCTCCACCTCCTCCACCTCCTCCTCCGCCGGAGAAGCCTCCGCCTCCAGAGAAACCGCCTCCACCACTGCTGCTTGTAGAAGGAGGAGTAGCTGCACGGTTAACAGATGTAGAGAAGCTACGCATGTCAGTGATGTCACCATGGTACCAGGCCGGTATAGAGACATGCAAGAGTTCAAAGAAAGAGAACCAATGGCCAGTCTCATTGAAGAGTACCGCATAAGGCAACATCTTTTCAAGATAGAGAGGATCCATCTCAAGACGTCTTTTTATCTCATCTTGTTTTACACGTTTCACAAACTCTTTGAGTCCTAAAAGATGAGTCTGGGCATGGGCACCTTTTTGGGTAAAGTTTCCTAATCGCTTATAGACAAAAATACATGCTGTTACAAGCAGGATAAGCACTCCTGTAGGACCCACTATAAGGTCTCCGATATTTACCCCTTGATCTTGAAGGATAAAAAGAGGTATTATGCCTACTCCTGAAAAAAGTAAACCTTGTATTTTAGCCATCCACTTTTTACTAGAGAGCATTAAGCCTATGCCTGCTCCACCAAAAGCTATAGGGAAGATAAGCGCAAAAATGGCATCCTCTCCCATTTTGTGAAATAGAGTGTAAAGTGTTAATCCAAAGAGAGGAAGTAAAAGTAAAATACTTTTCGAGAGAAAACTTTTACGTACTCTTTGAGGGTTTTCTACCATATAGCCATCACTTACTGACCATCTATAGAGATTGTTGTTAATGTGTTCAAATCCTTTTTGAAGTGCCTTTGCTTTCGTCTCTGAACCGCCTGACATCACAAAGTTGTTTTTACCTTTAAACAATACATGATCAAGTAGATACTTTTGATCCATCGTTAAGCCTTCTCTACTCTTGTCAAGGCGCTTCAAAATGGGGTCAAGTCTTTTATTTTTTTGCTCTATCTCCAGGTAGCCTAAATGAGCAAGTTCGAGTACGGCTGCGGCAAAGTCTTCATTATCTGAAAACCTATCTAAAATAAGTCCGGATTGTAATACGCTTAAACCTTTTGGTGCTTCATACTGCACAGCAACAGAGCGTTTATCTACAAAACCTGTATGCTTCTTATATATATTTCGGAAATAGAGTAAAAATCCAAACAAGGCACCCCAGTGCCAGTTTCCTAACAACCAGTCCATAAAGGAAGCTTCTGCATTTTCCAATCCATTCTGATCTAAAGTATCTGCAGGATAAGCCATCTCTACAGTTGCACCCTGGTATGGTTGAAGTGCAGAGATATCTACCCGTAGATGTTTTGCATTCACCCATATGCTTTTCGCTGTAGATGTTTTGGTACCATAACTGCCCGTATAGGTAGAGAGTGCTGTATCCTGCTGTGAAAGTGAAGCAGGCAGAAAGAAGTGTGCTGTGATATTGTAGATAGGTATCTGCCAGCCTGTACCGATGATATTCCAGCGTATGGCATCATTTTGTTCGTTTTGGGCTGCAGGAAGTACCCCTTTTTTAACACGGTAAGAGATCTTGTAAAGATGTTTTCCTGTGATATAACTGTTTGCAGAACCGATTTTAAGACGGATCACTTTTCCTGCATGGGTGGAATTCATAGTAGATTTTGACCATTCTACCCATCCATTGTCCATTTGCACGGAAAAGTCATGAAATCTCAGATCCTTAATGAGACCTTTGACCTTTACCGTAAAAGGAATATCACGAAAGATACCATGTCTGGAAGCACCTTCAAAGTCATATTCTATAGATTCAACGATGGAGAGTTCACCACTTTGTTCTATGGTGACATTGATCTCGTAAGCACTGATCTTTTCAGCCCATAAAGAACTGGTCCAACTTAACATAAGTAGAATAAAAAGAAATTTTTTAAGATCTGGCATTTCATATCCTTACATTTAGTATAAGGCTTGCATTAGAGGTTAGTCTTAAAAGTTTCTCACTGTACTGAATTTCACACAAATCATTTAGTGATTTGTTGCACTGCATTTTAATGCTTGTAATTCTTCTCATCTTTCTACTTTTAGAAAGCTATTTTAGGCATCTTCTTCGCAGCTTCAGCTTCACTCTCATCAAGTTCAAAATAGTTGCGTGGTTTGAAATTAAATTTTTGTGCTACAAAAAGATCCGGAAACGACTCTGTTTTTGCATTATAGTCTCTGACAATGGCATTGTAGTATCGTCTTGCATTCTGGATAGTGTTTTCAAGATTGCTTAACTCTCCTTGAAGGTGTAAGAAGTTCTCATTTGCCTTAAGATCCGGATAGGCTTCTGCCAATGCGAAGAGTTTGCTTAACGCACCGGAGAGCATGTTTGCTGCAGCCGCTTTTTCATCTATACCATTTGCACTCAGTCCATGTTGACGTGCCTGGATCACTTTTTCAAGTGTATCAGCTTCATAATTCTTATAACCTTTGACAGTATCTATAAGTGCGGGTATCAGGTCATAACGACGTTTAAGTTGCACATCTATATCTGACCAGGCTGCATCTATGCCTGCTCTGAGTGAGATAAATTTATTATAGATCGCTATAAAGTAGGCTGCAACAGCTACTATGATCAACAGTACTATATTTCCAAAACTCATTTTCTATCCCCTTTACATATGATTTCACTCTTTCTGCTTCATTTTATTATAACAAAGATATATGTCAAAAGTATGTCAAAATAAGAAAAATCTTCTTGTATTATTTAGCGTTTGTGTTATACTTTCTCTAAAAAAGAGTATTTTATGGCATATGATCTTCAAGACAAACTTGTTATTGCTATTTCATCACGTGCGTTGTTTAATTTGGAAGAGGAAAATGCTATTTTTGATAAAGAGGGGTTGGAGGCATACTATACCCATCAACTTGCACACTTGGATGACCCACTCTCAAAAGGTTCAGCATTCAGATTTGTACAAAACCTGCTTGCTATCAATAAAAAATTTGATAATAAACTCATAGAAGTGATCATTCTTTCTCGGAATAATGCTGCCACAGGTCTACGCATAGGACGTTCCATAGAACACTACGATCTGGATATAGAACGTACCGGATGGACTGCAGGTACACCGGTAGCACGTTACCTTGAAGCGTTCAAAGTAGATCTTTTTCTTTCTGTATATGCACCTGATGTAGAAGAAGCAGTGAACTCCGGTGTTGCCGCAGCAACCATACTTCCTCATACTCCCATTACCTCAGAAGAGAGTGATATGGTAAAAATAGCCTTTGATGGTGATGCCGTAATTTTTGGTGATGAGAGTGAGAAAGTGTATCAGGAAAAAGGTCTGGAAGCCTTTATAGAATATGAAAAAGATAATGCCAAGAATCCGCTCAGCAAAGGACCTTTCTTCAAATTCCTGAAAACCATCTCAGAGATACAGGACAAGTTTCCTATGGAGGCCTCACCCATACGTACAGCTCTGGTGACTGCACGAAACTTTTCAACCCATGAAAGGGTACTGGGAACACTGGAAGGTTGGGGTGTACGTGTAGATGAAGCATTCTTTCAAGGCGGTGTACAAAAATACGAAGTCATCAAAGCCTTCGGTGCAGATATCTTTTTTGATGACCAGGATGCACATTTGGAACATACTTCAAAAGAGACACCTTCAGCAAAAGTACCTTATAGACCTTAAATAGTAATTAATATTAATTCTCTTTTTCTTACTTTTTAGATGCTTCTTGATGTAGCTCAATAGATTTTTTCTTTCATTTCAATATACTTCACGAAACTATCTAAGGCTGTCATCATATGAGCGAATTTTTAAATAACCATACCTCTCCTTTTGAAGGACAATATCCGGATGGACACCCCGTACGTACCTACCTTGAAGAAAATCTTCTTATCCGCAGTATTATCCGTGAATTGCAATCTATTGACATTCAGGCACAGTTTGAGTTCTTCAAAGAACTCTTTAACAAGCTGGGAAAAGTCGAGCTTCACTTTGCACGAAAAGAGAACCAGCTTTTCCCTTACCTTGAAAAACACGGGTGGACAAGTCCTTCACAGAATATGTGGGCATTTCATGACCAGATAAGAGAAGAGATCAAAGAGAGCAGAAAAGCCATAGAAGCAGAAGATATCGAAGCTATTATCATGAGCTCTCAACAGCTATTCCGTTCTTTGGAACACATCATGCAAGTGGAGGAGGGGCGACTTTTACCAAATGCAATGAACTTACTCAGTGAAGAGGAGTGGAAAGAGTTTAAGGAGGGAGACAAAGAGATAGGATGGATGTTCGACAAAGCCCCTACACCTTACCCCGCAGATGAATATATCCATCCTGGTGAAGATACAAAACGTAAAGCACTGCCTTTCGGTATAGAAGATAAAACACACTATGATGAAGGATACCTTACTCCGGAACAGGTCAACTCCATTTTCAGGATTCTCCCTGTGGATATCACTTATGTAAACGAAAATGACCAGGTCGTTTTCTATAACCGTGGTGAGGACAGGGTCTTCCCTAGAAGTGCAGGTATCATTGGTCGTGAAGTGAAGTTCTGTCACCCTCCAAAAAGTGTTGATCAAGTCCTTAGAATCCTTGAAGAATTTAAAGCAGGAACACAAGATCTAGCTGAGTTTTGGATTCAATTTAAAGGAAAGTTTATCCATATCCAGTACTTTGCTGTACGAGACCCGGATGGTACCTACCGTGGTGTTATAGAGATGAGTCAGGATGTAACGCATGTACGTGGACTTGAGGGAGAGCAAAGGTTACTGGATTGGGATTCCTGACCGTACCGAATTCTTTATAAGCATTCCACCTCAGGAGAGATTGTGAAAGAACTAGGTACCTGGGAAGTGAAGGCTTCAGCCTCACCCAAATATTTGCATATTTTTAGGTTATTTTGACAGAAAAAGCAATATTTTCCATTAAATACAAACTTTTTTAGGCAAAAAAGCTTTTTGGTGGGACTGAAGTCTCCACTTCCATGGGTTCTTTCACAGTCTCAGGAGAAGTGGAACGAAAGTCAAAAAGGGGAACGAGATCGATCAATATGCCTCTTTCAAATACGCCTGTAAAATATGATACAGTGCCAGTTCCGCCTCTTCAATGCTTCTGCCAAAGGTGATAATGCCTTCCTCATGCCCTCTCATGACAAAAGCATTATGCTTTACGGGATCAAGCGTATCATAGAGTGCAGCGATCTCTTTAACCATCTCTGCTGTTCCGTACTCTGCTGTAGTAGAAAGATCATTGTTAGCTTTCATAAACTTCCAGAGTGCTAAAGAGTGCACATGGATCACTGTTGTGATCCTGTCATCTATCGCATAGATCATGGCATGACTGAGTGCCTCACTGCTTGGCTGCTGTGCCCCTTGTGAGATGACTTTAAAAGTACTAAAGTCATAATCACTGATATACGTATAATACTCACGAGAGAGTGTATGCTTGTTACCTGTTTGGGTAGCCGTGATGAAAAAAGATTTGGATGCGTCAGTTCGCATCGAGAGATTGCCATAGCCGATGCCATCCTTTTCTCCTATCAATCCCAGTGCAAAAAGGCGTCTGCGCAGTGCTTCCAGTGCTTCGTAGCCTGAAAATACCGGAGTGTCTGCAGTTTGATGTTCTATACTGTATTTGATAACACCATCTGTCATAGAACACCTTTAATGGCATGTTCATCTGCTTCAATAAGTCCTGCTTCGGTGATAAGCCCCGTAATCAGTCTGGCAGGGGTGACATCAAAGCCGTAGTTCGCCCCTTTACTCCCTTCCGGTGTGACACGAAGCTCCAAAGGATTCCCTTGTTTATCGATCCCTCTCATGATGTGGATCTCGTCTTCACTGCGCATCTCGATATCGATCTCATCCACGCCGTTACAACTCTCAGGATCAAAAGTACTCAGTGGCAAGGCAACATAGAAAGGAACACCGTTATCCTTCGCAGCCAATGCTTTGAGGTAGGTACCTATCTTATTGGCGACATCACCGCATCGTGTGACTCTGTCAGCACCGGTGATCACCATATCGACCATATCATGTTGCATGAGGTGTCCTCCAGTATTGTCTGCAATGATGGTATGGTCAATTCCTGCATCCAGCAGTTCCCATGAGGTTAGGTTTGCTCCCTGGTTACGGGGACGGGTCTCATCGACCCATACATGGATATCGATACCTCTTCGTTTGGCTTCATAAATGGGTGCGAGTGCGGTGCCGCTGTCGATAATGGCAAGCCATCCTGCATTACAATGCGTCAAGATATTGATCTTTGTCAGGTTTTTCTCTTGCATGATTTTTTCGATGATATCACACCCTATCTTCCCGATGGTTTCACTGCGTTTCACATCTTCATCACAGATGGCAATGGCTTCTGCTTTTGCATCAGCCAGGACATCATCACTCTTTTTGATGACATCCAGCATCCTGTCTACTGCCCACATCAGATTGACTGCAGTAGGACGAGAAGAACGGATCTTCATTGCCTCTTGCGTGATACGTTCTTTATCATCGCCAAATTCACGTACCGACAGGTAGACACCCATGGCAGCAACATTACCGATGACACCGGCACCACGTATGGTCATGTCGGCAATGGCTTCCGTTGCATCAGCTCCATTCCTCAGTACACGTACTCTTTTTTCATGGGGCAGATAGCGCTGATCGAGTACTTCAAGATCACCGTTGTCGTTGAGCCATAATGGTCTGTATTTTCCCTGCATACTATTCCTTGATCAATTTTATTACACTTGTTATATTATTTAATATATGATACTCTTTAATGAATCGTTCTCCGATCCTTATGGCAAGGCGGTTTGCTGCTTCACGTTTTTTGGCATCTTCGATCCCCCGTATATCTTCCACACCTGCTATTCCAAACTGCCGCCTGATGATCTTGCAGCCTGCAAACCCTATACTTTCCTGAAAGAGGGTAAGCATATACTGTTCCTGATAGGCTTTGAGTACTGCATCATCGGCAAACCCTTTGGTGAACAGTGCACTTTCCGGTGTTTCATTCCAGAGTTTGAGGAATTTCTTTTCAAAGCTCTGCCACATTTCTTCAATGGTCTGCAGTATCCAATCGGGATAATCAGACTTTTCATCCAGTACAGTGTGAGAGATCCAGGACATCAGCAGATTGGCGATAAGTGCACCGATATCGAATCCCATCGGCCCGACAAAAGCGAATTCGGAGTCTATCACATAGGTCTCATCCCTGCTGAGCATGATGGAACCGGTATGTAGGTCACCGTGGAGCAGGGCATCACTCTGGTTCATGAATTTGTATTTGAGATGCAGGATCTTTGTTTTTAGTTCAACATCCTCGGAAATACGCTGTGCTTCATCAGAGAGTTCCGGAAGTTCTGCATTGGTTTCATGCTCCATGAACGGTGCAGTAAAGACAAAGTCTTCGGTGAGTTTGCAAAGTTCACTGTTATTGATAAACTGTGCGATGAGTGCTCTTTTGTCACTGCTTGAGAGAGAAAGTGAAGAGGTCTTAAAGAGTGCATCTGCCAAAAAAGAGCTGATATGCTCGGCAAAATGAGGATAAAGCGTCCCCGCTATCATCCCTTTACGCATAATGATATGCTCACCCAGATACTCCATAATGATTACGCTCATCTCTTCATCACTGTGGTAAATTTTTGGTATATGTGCTGTCAGCTCACTAAAGCGTCTTAAAGAGCGGATCTCATAGGTCATTCGTTCTTTTGCCAGCGGATAACTTTCTCCCACACAGCGAAGGTAGGGTACAGCTTGTTTGACGATAAGTCTTTTGGAAGCATCACTCCCTGATGTAACTAAAAAGACAAAGTTGAGATTTCCATCACCGATCTCATCTATGATGAGTGACTCAGCATCAAAAAAAGCTTTGATCTCAGGTAAGGTAAAGAGATAGGCTTCAAGATTTGAAACATCAAGAATTGTATATGCCATGTGCAACTCCATAGTATATTTAAGAATGAAGTAATTATATCAGACCTAACCTATACTCTCTTTATAGGTGCCCTTGATACAGCTCAATAGATTTTTCCATTCTCCAACTATACTTCTGGAAAAATATACCTCTTTTTTCTTATCTTGAGAAGCATAGATGGACAAGTCCTTCCTAATGCAGTGAACCTGCTCAGTGAAGAGGAGTGGAAAGAGTATAAGGAGAGGGAAAAGGCTACCTGAGTGAGAATAATAGTATTTAATATTAATTACTTGCGTTTTTAGGTGGGATTTGAGAACAAGGTTTATTATCCATAATCATCCCCGGGACAAGCCTGAGAATGACGAGAATGTATGCGTGAAAGTTGAGTTACTTTTCTCTTTTTCTATAAAATTCAGCCTTAAACGCATCAAACCGCTCTTCCAGGATCGCTTCTCTCATCTGTTTCATCAAGTCAAGATAGTAGTAGAGGTTATGGATGGTGGCAAGCCTAAAGTAAGTGATCTCCCTGGCACGAAAGAGGTGTCTTAGGTAAGAACGAGAATAGGTTTGACATACCATACAGTTACACTCTGGGTCTATGGGTGCTTCATCTGTGGTGTAGCAGGCTTTTTTGATGTTTACTTTTCCAAAGCTGGTAAAGAGTGTACCGTTTCTTGCGTTTCTGGTAGGCATGACGCAGTCGAACATATCTACTCCACGTGAGACATTCTCTACCAGGTCTTCAGGAGTTCCTACACCCATGAGGTAACGTGGTTTATCTTCAGGCATGAACTGGGTGGTCCACTCTACCGTATCGTACATATCCTGGTTGGCTTCTCCGACACTGAGCCCACCTATGGCAAAACCGTCATAGTCTAAAGCACAGAGTTCTCTGGCTGACTTTTCACGGAAGGCTTTGTCTGTACCCCCTTGGATGATGGCAAAGATGTTTTGTTCGACACCTATGCCTTTCTTCTGGTTTTCTCTATGGTAGTTGATGGACTCTTCTGCCCATCTCGTAGTACGCTCGATACTGGCTTTGATACGCTCCTGTGTAGCAGGAAGGGCGACAAGATCATCAAGTATCATCATGATATCCGAACCTAAGTTGTTTTGGATGTCTATGACTTTTTTAGGAGTGAAGTAATGCTTGCTCCCATCCAAGTGACTTCTGAAAGTAATGCCGCCTTCATCTATCTTGACATTGTCAGAGAGAGAAAAAGCTTGAAATCCACCGCTATCGGTAAGAAAACTCTTAGGATACTTCGTAAAACCATGTAGTTTTCCCATAGTTTTAATCACTTCATCTCCCGGACGTATGTAAAGGTGGTATGTGTTCCCCAGGATGATTTCCGGTTTGATGAAAGTAGCTAAGTCTGTAGCATCAAGGGCTTTAACGGCACCGACTGTACCAACTGGCATAAAAACAGGAGTTTGTATGGTAGAATGAGCTGTTTTGATGGTACAAGCTCTTGCTTTACCATCTATTTTATCTATCTGAAATTGCATTGTGTTATAATATCTCCCAAAATAATAGTGCAATTGTATCTACTTTTTGCTACATTTTAAAATTGCATCTTGAAAATGGAAACTTTTGTCCCACTTTCAAAAATAAAAAACAAAGAACTATATGAAAAATATACTTATCCTCGCTGATGGCAGCATCGCTAAACATTTCATAGAATGGGTCAGCAGAAAAAGAGTAGCTGAGAATAAATACTATGTAACATCTTATAAAGAAGGTGTAGTGCCGGAAAACATGGGTAAAAATATCTCTTTGATCCATGCAGATCCTACCAGTTTTTCTAAACTGCAACACATTATGGATGATGTTAGATACTCAAATATTTTTATCGTTATGGAAAATATTGAAGATGCTGACTATTCACTCAAAAATATACGCCTTATTGATGATAAGATCAGGGTTATCCTTGTAAATCAATGGGATAATGCAGAAATAGGGCGTGACCTGGAAAATATAACTATTCTTCATAGTGATGAACTACTGGCAGCACATTTGTATGATCATCTCCCAAATGTACCCGTTGTCGCACAAAACGTAGGACTGGGACGTGGAGAGATCATGGAGATCCATGTACCTTTTGGTAGCTCTTATGCCTATAGGCATGTAGGTTCCATTCTGCAGCGCAAATGGAAGATAGCCGCGGTTTACCGCAATGAAAAACAGATCATCCCCACCAATGCAACCATGATACGTCCCAATGACACGCTTCTTGTTCTAGGTAAACCTATTGTACTTGATGGTGTGTATAAGACCATTAACAAAAGAATGGGATTATTCCCTGAGCCATTTGGTAAAGATCTCTATTTACTATTGGATTTTAGGCATGACCAGGAAAATGCGATACTGTATCTTAAAGAGAGTATCTACCTTTTAGAGAAGCTTGAAGAGAAGTCACTTTATGTTCGGATACTTTATCCAAATAATTTTGGACTCATAGATGAGATAAAAGCTCTGGAATCAGAAAATGTAACACTCTCCATCTGCTATGAGGAGGATAATATAAAAACACTTATAGAGTATGATATCCATCAGCATGACATCGGCCTTGTACTCAACAGTATCGAGACATTTGAAGCGGATGATCTGAAGGAGATACTGTATGATCTCAGAAAACTGGTCTATCTTTTTGGTGACAACCGTCTTTATAATATCAAAGAGTGTGTGATACTTATGAGTGAAAATGAGAAGATGGAGTCCATCTCTTCTACGGCATTTGATATCTCTGAATCACTCACTCTTAAACTGACCCTTTGCGATTTTGATCCGGATGGAGACTTTGAAAGTAAAAAGATGATCATTGAACATTATGAGACACTGACACATATATTTAACATGGAGATCAATATTGAACAAAAGATTGCAAATCCCATTCGGGAGATCTCCAATATGGAAGATATACTGCAAATTGCACCTTTTGAAAAAGAACTTAACACAGATAACTTTATGAAACTTATTTCAACAAAAGTCCAGGACTTTATTCTTACCACAAAAAGACATCCAAAACTACTTGTTCCTTTTGCCTTGAGTGAAGGATGATTTATCTAAGGTAGAGGAGGCGCTCCTATTTCAGAACGGTTACATTCCTGCCATTATCTTGGCAGGAATGCCCACGCTGCAGAACAGAGATGTTTTTAAGGGCATTTAAGATAAAATAAAGCAAATTATAAAGTGCAAGGTTTTCTGCGATGATCGTCCCTATTGAATTAGTAAACAACCAAAATATTACATATGATATCACTATAGATACACTACCACAGCTCAGTTTCGATACGAAAGTGGCTATCGTTACGAATCCGACAGTAGCAGGATACCACCTTGAAAAACTTTTAGCACACATCACGGCACCACAACTTGAAGTAATTATCATCCCTGATGGAGAAGAGTATAAGAACCTTGAAACTATAGAGCATATCTTAAATAAACTCTTTGAACATAAATTTGACAGAAAATCGCTTCTCATTGCTTTTGGCGGCGGGGTCATAGGTGATATGACAGGATTTACAGCAAGCCTTTACCAAAGAGGTATAGACTTTATTCAGATCCCTACCACACTTCTTAGTCAAGTTGATGCAAGTGTTGGCGGTAAGACAGGTGTGAACAACAAGTACGGTAAAAACCTCATAGGGGCATTTTATCAACCTAAAGCGGTGTATATAGACCCGGAGTTCTTAAAAACACTTCCTCCGCGTGAATTTGCCGCGGGCATCGCCGAAATAGTAAAAATGGCTGTGATGTTCGATAAAAGTTATTTTACCTTTCTGCAAGAGGCAGACTTTTCCGACGAAGAGGTACTAAAAGAAGCCATACGTAAAAGTGTAGAGCTTAAAGCTTGGGTAGTGAACCAAGATGAAAAAGAGGCTGGTATCAGAGCAGTACTTAACTACGGACATACTTTTGGACATGTGGTTGAGAATGAAACGAACTATAGAACTTACCTTCATGGTGAAGCCGTAGCTATAGGGATGGTGATGGCAAATGCATTGGCAGTTGAACTGGGTCTGTTCAGTGAGGAGGAAGCACAAAGTGTAAAAGCACTCTTGGAAAAATCTTCTTTACCTACAGAATATGTCATTAAAGATGTAGATGATTTCTATGAACACTTTTTCCTCGATAAAAAAAGTGCGAACAACAGTATTAAGTTTATTTTACCTCATGGGATGGGGAACTACAAGGTAGTCTCAGACATAGATGAAGCGATCGTTAAAAAAGTACTTAGCCGATTTGGAGAAGAGAGATGATAAAGGTTTTAATATTTACATCACTTCTCTTTAGCAACTTGGTATTTGCTGCTCCACAGATAGAGCAAAACAGTACTGCTGTCAATGTAAAAGAACAAAACAGTTCAGTTGATCAAATCTCCATTCTAAAAAATACTAAAAAATATCAAGATCTATTGGCGGAGAAACAAAATTTAGATAAAGAGCTTCTTGACAATAATATATGGTCAAAAATTTACAGTAATTACCATACATACAAAGAGCTCAAGAAGCAAGAGAAGATACTTGATGAGAGAATTCATAAATTGCTCAGAAAGCGTAAACGCACAGAAAAAGAAGATAAAGAACTTGAAAATATAAAAAATGAGAAGTCTATACTTACAGGAAAACTTCAACTGCTTCAAGAGTATGAAAAAAATCCTTTTAAAAAGTTTCTTACTCCACCGGCTATTGAAGAAGTACCTTCTGTTGAAAACCCTTTTGCTGTCATCTCTGCATTATCCTATCAGGAAAAACTCAATTCAGACCAGAAAGAATACGATGATAGATATCAATCCATTCGTCATATTATGGAAAAACTTAAAGAGAAACAGGTCGTACTTCAAAAGCTTCTTCTCCATGATGCTGATAATACCGCCTACCTCAAAGAACTTTTAGATACCCAGGAGCAGATCAAAACATTTACTCCCGTGATCGAAATATTCAAAACCACACAAAATGTCTATACGAAAAAGATAGATGAGATCAAACTCAATCTTAAAGCAGATATTAAAAGAGAGATAGAGAAAGCTATTGTTATCGGCGCAATTATTCTTTTCTTTATTATTTTCATTTTATTGGTGAAGTATCTTGTTCGTCGCTATATGTCAGACAATGAGCGTTTTTATACCATTAACAAAGCACTGAACATTACGTTCTTCACATTACTTCTTTTTACGCTGCTATTTGCCTATATTGAAAATGTAAATTATCTTGTGACGATTCTTGGGTTTGCTTCTGCCGGTATTGCTATTGCGATGAAAGACTGGTTCATGTCTCTGCTTGGCTGGTTCGTGATCATCATTGGCGGTGCAGTACATGTGGGGGATCGTGTGAAATTTGTCCGAGGAAATGTGGAGTATGTAGGAGATATCGTCGACATATCACTGCTTCGTATGACCATACAGGAAGATATCACACTCACAACCTACATGCATAACCGAAGAGCAGGACGTATTATTTTTGTACCGAATAACTTCATATTTACTGATATGGTGGCAAATTATACACATGCAGGTCTTAAAACGGTATGGGATGGGATAGACTTTGTAGTAACATTTGACTCAAATATCCAAAAGACTACTTCTATCGCTAAAGAGGTAACAAAAAAATACTCTAAAGGGTATACTGACATTACAAGAAAACAGCTCAATAAGCTTAGAAGTCAATACAGCATGAAAAATACCAATGTTGAACCACGTATCTTCTCATTTATTGAGCCGTATGGCATGAAGATCAGTGTCTGGTATCATACCAATGCTTATGCTACTCTTACACTGAGAAGTACGATATCGACTGAGATCATTGATCGTATACAGAAAGAAGATGACATCTTTCTGGCATTTCCTACACAGTCTATCTATATCGATAAAGATGTACGTAAACCACCTTTGGCCCCTGAAGAAGTCATAGTTCCAAATAAAGAAGTATAAGTGATAAGAATGAAAATGCAATCTAGTGAGGCACTAAATGCCAAATCGTAAGAAAGTTTACTTTAAAACCTTTGGGTGCAGAACCAATCAGTTCGATACCCAAGTGATGATGTCCAAATTACGTGAATTTGAGCTTAGTGAAGATGAGAACAGTAGTGACATCATTGTCGTGAACTCTTGTACAGTTACCAACGGTGCAGACTCTTCTGTGCGTAACTATATCTCCTCTATGAAACGTAAAAATCCTGATGCTAAAGTGATCCTGGCAGGGTGCGGATCACACTCTAAGGGGGAAGCTCTTTTCGAAGATAAAAAGGTCTTTGGTGTGATGGGGCACTCTGAAAAAGAGAAGATCAACGAGATACTTAAGATCGATGAGCCTTTTTATCAGATAGGTGACCTTAAACATATCGACTCTACCATCGTAGAGGAGTTCGTAGGCAAAAGCAGGGCATTCATCAAGATACAAGAGGGCTGCGATTTTAGATGTTCCTACTGTATCATCCCTGCTGTACGTGGAGATGCCCGCTCCCATAGAGAAGAGACTATCCTGGAGCAGATCAGCAAACTTGCTGCCAATGGTTTTGGTGAGTTCATCCTTACAGGGACCAATGTGGGAAGTTATGGGCAAGACCATAATACTTCAATGGCGAAACTTCTTAAGAAAATGAGCTACATACGTGGTGTACGACGTATACGCATAGGAAGTTTGGAACCTATACAAATAGATGATGAGTTTATGGAACTACTTTCTGAGCCATGGATGGCAAAACATCTGCACATTGCCTTGCAGCATACCAGTGACAAGATGCTAGAATTAATGAACAGACGAAACAGTTACAAAACAGACCTGGAGCTTTTTCATAAGATAGCGGACAAGGGCTATGCATTAGGTACAGACTACATCGTAGGACATCCTGGTGAAGATGAAAAAGAGTGGGCAGAGGCGATAGATAGAGTAAAAGAGTTGCCTCTGACACACGTCCATGCATTTTCATACTCCAAACGAGACAATACTGTTTCTGCTACAATGAAGCCCGAAGTAAGAGGAAATATTGCCAAAGAGCGTCATCGTGAACTTACAGAGCTCATTAAGGCAAAAAACTTTGCCTTTAGACGAGAACACACCCAAGATCTGGAAGTCTTGCTTGAAAAGGGTAATAATGGTGTTTATCACGGATTTGATCAATATTTTAATAAAGTAGAGGTAGAAAGTCAAGAAGATCTCAGTTCCAACTGGGTTCTACTCAATAATGTGGAGGTTACCGGTGAAGGAAATAAAGCTAAACTTTAAACCTAAAGTACTTAACAGCAAAAATATAAAGATCATTATCGTACTGCTTGCACTCTTTGTAGGGCTACTTGCATTTGCAGTACTTCGTGATACAGACAAACTCATCACCCATACACAGGCCAATACACTTTATACTAAAGACAAGATACAAAAAGTAATCGTAGATGGAGAATATATTCGTCTTAAAACAATGGATGGAAATTATAAAATATATAAAGACGCTATCAATAAAACTGCTTTTTTCACTAAATATCCTGTAGAAGTAAAAGAAAAAAGCGGTTCTTTTTATGATATTTTATCGCTACTTATCCTTGTCGGGGCTTTTTGGTTTTTATTTAGATTTATGAAACAAAGCAGACTGCAGCAACTTAGACAAATAAGAGCTGCCAACAAAATAGATGATGCAGCTGCGTATGAACCTATACAGGCACTTACTTCCAGTGTAACCTTTGCTGATGTTGCAGGTATCAAAGATGTAAAAGAGGAGCTTGAAGAGATCATAGATTTTCTCAAGGAGCCGAAAAAATACCGTGACCTGGATATACGTTTACCTAAAGGTGTCCTGCTTGTTGGACCTCCGGGGGTAGGGAAAACACTCATCTCTAAAGCTGTAGCAGGCGAAGCCGGAGTGCCGTTCTTCTACCAAAGTGGGGCTTCTTTTGTACATATTTACGTAGGTATGGGAGCAAAAAGGGTCAGTGAACTTTTTAAAAAAGCCAAGCAGATGGCTCCAAGTATTATCTTCATCGATGAGATAGATGCCGTAGGTAAAAGCCGTGGTGAGTTTAGAAATGATGAGAGAGAAGCCACACTTAATCAGCTTCTTACTGAAATGGATGGTTTTGAGGGAAGTTCAGGGGTTATCGTTATCGGTGCAACGAACAAGATAGATGTCCTGGATGAAGCACTGCTTAGAGCAGGGCGTTTTGACAGACGTATCCATATTTCACTTCCGGACCTGGAAGAGAGAGCCAAAACACTGGAACTCTACCTTGCACACAAGCCAAACCATGTAGACATTCAAGAAGTGGCACGTATGACAGTAGGGTTCAACTCTGCAGCACTCGATACACTTACCAATGAAGCTGCTATCTTTGCCATGAGAGAAGGGCGAACTACTGTTGAAACCAGTGATTTTGAAGCAGTAAAAGAGAAAGTCCTTCTGGGTAAACGTAAAATACTCAGCTTTACAGAAAAAGAGAGAGAGATACAGTCAGTTTATCAGGGAGCTAAAGCACTCATTGCAACATGGTTGGATATAGAGTTTGAAAAGATCGGCATCGTTACCACAAGACTGTTGGAACAGGATCATGAGATACTCTCTAAAAACCAGATACTTAATCGTATCAAAGTCTATCTGGCAGGGAGTATTGCTACCCAAAAAGTCTATAATGAACAGTTTACAAATGCAAGTTCTGATATTACCCAGGCAAAACAACTTGCCCAAAAATTGATCTATGATTATGCAATGGGAGATCATTTCATAGTCAACTCTACGGAGGAAGAGATGCTCTTACAGGAAGCTAAATCAGAAGTTGAATCCCTTTTAGAGAAACTTCATGAAGCGCAAAAAGAGATATCAGACCATCTTCTGGTATATGAAAATATTAGCCATGATGAGACAAGAGAGATCATACGTGCAATATTTTAATGGTTTTTCTCTTCAGAATGAAGAAGAACTTTTTTCTGAATACCTGGTAGAGAGTGATCTTTGTGTCGCAGGGTTCAGCTATGGTGCACAGCAGGCTTTTGAATATGTTTACCACTCCAAAGAACGTATAGACAGGCTCATTTTACTCTCTCCTGCTTTTTTTCAGACACAAAAACCAAGTTTCATACGTACACAGTTACGCTATTTTGAAGCAGGGAAAGAAGCTTATGTCAAACAGTTTTTGACGAATGTGGCTTTTCCTTCCAAACTGGATCTGTCTGATTATCTGAAAGTGGGGACATATGGGGAACTTGAAGCACTTTTGACCTACCGGTGGGATACTGAAAAAATACAGGAAGTACTTGATAGAGGTACTACGATAGAAGTCTTTTTAGGCAGTGAAGACAAGATCATAGATGCACAAAAGGCTTTTGACTTTTTTGCTCCTCTGGCTACGACTTATTTTGTGAAGGGTGTGGGGCATATCTTACGGTGTGCTGCTTTATAAATCAACTTTTTATCTTTTCTTGCGCCCCGACTAAAAAGAGGAAATGCCTTTGGGGTGCATATTTTTAGAAATATACAGACATCTGATATACTTACAAAAATAAAGGGCATATCTAAAAGGTATCACATGCAAAGCAGTTATGATCTACTATGTGGGCTCAAAAATATGGGTTATCTAAAGAGCAGCAGAGATCCACTTTGGTGGCCACACAGTGGAACTTTTGAAGTGGTGGTCGGTGCACTGCTGACACAGCAGACCAAATGGGAAAAGGTAGAGGAATCCCTGGCCCATCTAAATGATGCTAGCCTCCTCTCTTTGGAAGCCTTGAGTCATGCTGATGAGAAAGAGATAGCACGCCTTATCAAACCCAGTGGTTTCTACAATACAAAAGCACAAAGACTCAAATTACTCTGTACTAATATTTTGAATGAATTCGGCAGCTTTGAAGTATTTAAAAAGCAGGTAGACAGAGAGTGGCTGCTTACTCAAAAAGGGATAGGCATGGAGAGTGCAGACTCCATACTTTGTTACGGGTGCGGTCGTGAGGTATTTGTAGTAGACAGCTACACAAACAGAGTGCTTCAGGCATTTGGGTATCAGTTTGAGAATTATATGCAGATACAGGAGTGGATGCAAGAAGGGATAGAAGCAAACTTTGATAAAATAACCCGATTATACGACATCCCGGTTACACTACATACCGTTTATGCACGTTTTCATGGCAAGATCGTAGAGTTTTCCAAAGAGCATATACGTGGTAAAAATGTCGATATCAAACCCCTAATATCACATAGTAAAAAAGGTACATCATGACCAACATTGTCATCACAGGATGCAGCACAGGAATAGGGTTGGAAACAGCCAATTATCTTAAAGACAAATTTGTTAAAGTCTATCCGACAGCCAGAGAGAAAAAAGATGTAGAGATGCTTAAATCACTGGGATTTGAACATGCTATGCAGCTTGATGTAAGAAACCCGGAAGAGATCAATGCCGTTATCACTAAAGTCCTTGAAATCGATGGGAAAATAGATGTTTGGTTCAATAATGCCGGTTTTGGACAACCGGGTGCTATAGAGGATATTACTACCGATACGCTTAGAAAACAGTTTGAAACCAATGTGTTCGGGCTGCATGAATGTACCCGACAGATCATTCCTGTCATGCGGAAGCAGGGTTATGGTAAGATCATTCAACACAGTTCAGTGTTAGGGATCATTTCCCTTTTTGGAAGAGGTGCTTATAATGCCAGCAAATATGCAATAGAGGGACTTACTGATACCCTGAGACTGGAACTTAAAGATACACAGATATATCCAGTCCTACTCAATACAGGACCTGTCACCAGCCATTTTCGCCAAACAGCAGTAAAAAAACTAAAAGAGAATGTAGATATAGAACACTCTGTGTTTACAGATAAATACCATCAAAGCATAGAAGGTACAGGGCGAAAAGTCCCTTTTAATGAAGAAGCTGAATCTGTAGCGAGAGTTGTGCATACGATTATACTGGCAGACAAACCAAAACCCAGATACTATATTACAAAAGCAACCTATCTGCTTGGATATTTGAAAAGAGTTCTGAGTACAAGGCTTTTGGATACTATTTTAATGAAAGTTGGTTGAGTACACAAAAACGATTTTAACCTGAAGTATGCCATAAGACTGCATATTTCGGCTTTAACTAAAAAGGAGTACAATAAAATATATCATTTTCATAGGAGTATTCATGTTTCAAAAATCTCTGAAAAATTCACTTTTCCTTTCCCTTTTATTACTCTCTTCCCACGCTTTAGCTTCTTCTGATAAAGTCATTACCATTGCAGGTACTGCCGATCTTCAAGGAATGATGAATCCTTCGACACAGAAGTTTGATCTTGATGGTGATGGTAAAAAAGAGAAGGTTGAGATGGGTGGTATGGCTTATATCTCTACAGTGTATAAAAAATTGAAAAAAGAAAATCCAAATACTGTGATCGTCTCTACCGGAGATGACTTGATGAATAAGTATTTTCATATGTATAAAGGAAAAGCGATCTTTTCACTCCTCTCTGATGCAGATATAGATCTGTATGTATTTGGTAACCATGAATTTGACAAAGGAAGCAAGGTCCTTGCTGAAGCGCTTCAAGATACTTCTTTTACTCCTATTTGCAGCGACCTGGATGTTTCTGACTCTGCACTTAAAGGTAAATGTGAACCTTATCTTATCAAAGAGATAGACGGAGTGAGAGTAGGGTTCTTTTCACTTATGACAGAAGATCTTCCTTTGGTTACCAGTGAAAGAGATGTCAGGATCATTACAGATAATATTAGTACAGCTGAAAAGATGGTCAAACTTCTTAAAGAAAAAGGGGTGAATGTTATTGTCGTTCTCTCACATATAGGCTATAAGCAGGATGTTGCACTGGAAAAACAGGTAAAGGGGATCGACCTTATCTTTGGTGGACATTCGCATGAATATGTGAAGGAAATAGGCCATATCCGTAAAACAGCTATCGTCAACGGAGGAGAGCAGGGAACACAGGTCATCAAGATAGATCTTCCTTTGGATAAAGATCTTAAAGTTTTAAACAAAGAGGTTACTATGACAAAAATACCCGTAACCACTACTTTGGAATCCGATGAAAAGATCGCAAAAAAGATCGCTGAGTATCAAAAAGGATTTCCGGATGCCATTGTCTTGGGTCAGACAAAAACACCTTGGAATCTAAGTTCTGATGAGATACGAAAAAATGAATCTGCTGTTGCAGATATGATCAATGATCTTATGAGAAAAAAATTCAAAGTAGATATCGTACTGAATAATGCCGGTGCATTCAGAGGCAGTAAAATTTACAATGAGGGAAATATTACGGATACGATGCTCAAAGAGATCGATGAATTCGGGAATTATGCCTATATGCTTAAGCTCAAAGGAAAGTATCTCAAAGAGATATTGGAAAGAAGTGCTGCCAGCTATGGTGAGGGAGGACTCATGCAGGTTTCCGGACTCAAATACCGTATCTCACTGCCTGAACAGGCACAGCAGATAAAAGACCGTAAGGTAGTCAAAGCAGGTCATCGTGTTGATAGTATCAAAATACTTCAAGAGGGGAAATGGGTTGATGTGGATCCTGAAAAAACATATACTGTTCTGAGTAATTCGTTTATCGTCAATAATGAAGGAGATGGATATTTTTGGTTTAAAAAGTATGGTACTGAACTGAAAAATACATTTACAACATTTTATTCTATCATGGCTGAATTCATTGAAACACATAAAGAACTCAGTCCTAAACCTAAAGACGGACGTTTAGTGATCGTTCATTAATGTTTTTTGGATATTTATAAGCTCTTCTAAGCTATAGTGTCTTCAAATATTATTTGAGGAACAGAATAGATGGATAAAATTAGAATTGGTGTAGTGACTACAAGTGACAGAGCATCTCAAGGTATCTATGAGGATATCTCCGGTGTTGCCATCATGGATACGATGAACGAGTATCTGCTTAATGAATGTGAGTATGAATATAGATGTATTCCTGATGAGCAGAGTCTCATAGAGACCACACTTGTAGAGCTTTCGCGTGATGTAGATTGTGATCTTATTGTTACTACAGGCGGTACCGGTCCTGCAATGAGAGATGTAACGACGGAAGCAACAGAGAATGTCTGTCAAAAGCTTCTTCCCGGATTTGGAGAGCAGATGAGAGCAGTAAGCTTGCAGTATGTACCTACAGCCATACTCTCTCGACAAACAGCCGGCATCTGTAATGGTTCACTTATCATTAATCTTCCGGGTAAACCAAAATCCATCCGTGAGTGTCTGGATGCTGTTTTCCCTGCTGTACCGTACTGTATAGACCTTATAGGCGGCAGTTTCATGGAAGCCAATGAAGAGGTTATTAAGATTTTTAGACCAAAAGTAAAATAAAGAAAACAGGACATACTAAATAATATGAATATAGAATTTATAGAATCCAAAATAGATGAAATCATCAAAGAACTTGAAAAAGAGGTGATGTCTGTACTGATGGATGAAAGTTTGGACAAAGGTCAGACCAATCTTCATATGAAACCTCTTTCTTCAACCAAACAGATACTGACCAATGCACTTGACAGTATCAAGATGGTGGAGAAACTGGCTAAAGAGGATTTGGAAAAATGATAAAGATCCTCTTTCTCCTGATATGGACCTCCATTTTAGCTTTTGCAGGTGAAAAACTCTCCATTCCACCCTATATTGCCTTAAGTGCATTTATTCTTATTGTTGGACTTTTCTTTTGGGGTATTTATAAAGCGGTCAAAACAAAAAAGACTGTCTATGTTCTTGCATTACTTCCATTTATTCTACTTATGGCAGGGATGTTTTTCATCTAAATAACCAATTGTAGTATTCAATAAATATTATTAAAAATAGACAATCAAACAAAAAAAGTGATTTTTATCACTTTTTTATGCTCTTTTTTCTTTAATTTAAAATACATCATCTTATACTTTAGTATTAATAAAACTAAAGGATCTAAATGAAAAAACCTATCTTAACACTATTGAGTACCGCAGTTGCACTTACTCTATTCAGTAGTGTTTCAATTGCAAACGAAACTAAGACTTCACACTGGGGATATACAGGACATAATACACCGGAAACCTGGGGTTCACTCTCACCTAAATATCATACATGTAGTGATGGACTCAATCAATCACCTATCAATGTCACAAGTTCCATCCATGATACGTCATTCAAGCCATTGGAGTTGACCTATACAAAAAATGGTTCAAAAGAGATAGTCAATAACGGACATACTATTCAAGTCAATATGGAACCCGGGGATACACTTGTTGTTGACGGTATTACTTTTGAACTTAAGCAATTTCACTTTCATGCACCAAGTGAAAACCATATAGAGGGTAAATCTTTCCCACTTGAGGCACATTTTGTACATTTAGATAAAGATGGGAATATTGCCGTTGTTGCACTGATGTTTGAAGAGGGTGCTGAGAACGCTGAACTGGCAAAAGTCTGGGCACAAATGCCGCAAAAAGCAGGTGATAAAAACGAATTAAAACTTTCAGATATTGCTTCTGTACTTTTACCTAAAAATCAACACTATTATCGTTTTAACGGATCACTTACTACACCACCATGTACTGAGGGTGTACGTTGGTTTGTATTAAAAACACCTGTGACTATTTCAAAAAAACAAGTTGAGCAGTTTAAACATATTATGCATCATGCAAATAACAGACCTATACAAAAAACAAATGCAAGAATAATTATTGATGAATGATTCTTGAGGCAGCCTTTATTTTCGGGTCGAGGTCATGCCTGCTCCAAGCCAGTCTTGCATACCGCCACGGTACCACTTCAATTTTTCAGCCGGGTAACCTATCTCTAAAAGAGCATAGATCATGCTCGGAGATTGGCTACACCATGGACCATTGCAAAAAAGAACCAATATTTTTGCCTTACTGAAATCATACTCTCCATTTTTCTGGAGAAAAACACCCAAATGTTTTCAGTACATACTCAAAATGAAATTCATAATTATCTCTATATTTAAAGTAGATAAAAGGTATGTTGATCGCTCCCGGTATCGTACGATACTCAAACCATGATGCTTTACGACTGTCAATAAGAAGCATTTGATCCTTATACTGCATCTCCTTCAAAAAAGCCAAGACTTCCAACTCACCATAGGTATCAAGATCGTCATCCAACTGCATAGGTAAGAGTTTTCCTTTAGTATGCACATAAGTAGATTTGCATATATCAGGTACCTTCTCATGTGCAAAGTTTCCTGTCCAAAGCATTTCATTAGTGATGGGGATCTTTTTGCATACTTCCGGAATATTTCGTTTTACCATAAAAAATTTTTCTTTTTTATCGGCTGTTATGGTCTTCAGCTTTACACCACTATATTCAAAACCTACATTTTCAGCAAGAGAAAAAGAAGTAACCAATAATAAAGTTAAATATTTTTTATACATTTAATATCCTTTTTTCTTATAATAATTTATTTTATATTATCATAGTTTTTGTGCACTGTAAGTGTAAAGAGAGAAACTGAAGATTTTATGCGCTAAATATATTTAGCGCACAGTAGAAATTAAACGTTTGTTGCAACCTTGTAAGTCGGATCATCTTCCTCATATGTACAGAAAGGACCAGCCGTTTTAAGTGTTTTTTTACAATCTGCCGAAAGGTGTCTGAGCGTTAACTTTTTACCTAGTTTTTTATATTTCTCAGTAAGAGCATCGATAGCTTCAGCACCTGAAGAGTCCATTACTCTTGCTTTTTTAAAGTCGATAATGACTTCATCCGGGTCATTTTCAATATCAAACTGTTCATTAAATGATGTTACTGATCCAAAGAAAAGAGGGCCATCAAGTTCATAGATCTTTTTATTATCTTCTATGTATGTATGTGCAAAGATCTTAGCATGCTCCCAGGCAAAAACAAGTGCTGAGATGATAATACCTGCGATAACTGCCACCGCCAAATCTTCAAAGACTGTGATAATCGTTACAACCACCAGAACAAAAGCATCTGCTTTTGGCATATGCTTAATACGTTTCAGTGAAGAGAACTCAAATGTCCCTATACTCACCATAAACATGATACCCACAAGTACAGCTACAGGGATAGCTGCAATAACGTCGGAAAAACTTACGACTAAGGTAATGAGTAAGATAGCAGCGGTAAAGGATGAAAGACGTCCAAGCCCACCAGAAGTAAAGTTGATCACAGATTGTCCTATCATTGCACATCCGGCCATACCTCCAAAAAGTCCGGAAGTGGCATTCCCTATACCAAGAGCAACACACTCTTTGTTACCTGAACCACGTTTCCCTCCCATTTCATCCAGAACAGAAAGTGTCAACAGGGATTCAATAAGCCCTACAAGAGCTACAATAAGTGCAGTTGGCAAGATTATTGCCATAGACTCCCATGAGAAAAGTGATATATCAGGTAGTATAAAACTAGGCATAGAAACATTTGAAAGGTTTGCTAAATCACCTACTGTTTTGGTATCTATATGTCCAAAATAGACAACTAAAGTTACCATAACTATAGCTACAAGTCCTGCAGGTACAGCCTTACTTACTTTCGGTAAAAAATACATCGTTGCCATAGTGACAGTAATGATAATGTACATGATGTAGTTTTCAGAAAAACTTGCTTTGAGGATTTCTATCCAAGAGTGATACTGTTCAACATTTGCAGGTGAAAGAAAAGGCAGTTGTGCCAAAGCAATAACGATAGCAAGGCCATTTACAAACCCAAAAAGAGCAGGCTGTGGCACAAGACGGATAAATTTACCCATCTTCATAGCTCCGATAGCTATCTGAATGAGTCCAGCGATGATAGACGTTAAAAGGATGTAATGTAAAACCATCATAGAGAGTGCTTCAGTATCTAAATCAGGATACATTTTCTTTACAGATAGCCCAAGAGAGACAAATACTACAGCTACTGAACCTGTAGCTCCAGAGATCATCCCGGGTTTACCACCAAGTATGGATGTTATAAGCCCAATAATAAACGCTCCATAAAGCCCGACTACAGGAGAAACCCCTGCGATAAATGAAAATGCTATCGCTTCAGGTACAAGGGCAACAGCAACCAATGCTCCGGAGAGGATGTCATTTTTGATGTTTTGTTTTGAGTAATTTTGAATGTTAAACAAGTAAGTTCCTTACATATCTATAAATAATTTTGGAATTCTACCATAATAGTTTGACAAAGATACTTCTTCTTCTCTTGATTATCGAGAAGATTCAGTCTCTCTAAGTATATAGTAAAAAAATAATATATTCGGGTCATAAGGTTTAAATTTACCAAGAAAAGAGTGATGACATTTTATATACAGCCCCCAATCCTATAGCATCGGAAAGTACGATCTTACTCTCATTGAACAGAATACTCGTTTCAACAGGATGCGAAGCCAAAAGACTTACAGCATCCAAGTCAAGCATAGTGATAACATCAGCCTTAGCCGAAGCTACATGCACCCCGGCAGCAACACTTATGGGACCTTCCAGCATACAGCCTATCATGCACTTCACACCAAACTCTGCTGAGAGGTCAGCGAGTTTGAGTGCTTGAGTGATACCTGCTGTTTTGGCTAGTTTGATGTTGACGTAATCTATGGCTTGCATCTCTAGAAGTTTTTTTGCATCTTTCACGGAGAAGATGGATTCATCTGCAAGCAGGGGAGTTTGAACTCTCTCTTTGATGTATTTAAGTCCCTCTATATCATCGGAAGCAACCGGTTGCTCGATGAACTCAGCGATGATGTTTCTGTTCTCTAAAGCATGCAGTAATTCTACACTCTCTTTGGCTGTCCAGCCTTGATTGGCATCGAGTCTTAGAGCTATGTTGTCATCCAATGCATCATGTATGGCAATGATGCGTTCTATATCTTTTTGCAGGTTGTCACCTATTTTGATCTTGAGGGTGTCATAGCCCAGAGTGACAGCATCAAGGCTGTCTGCTATCATTTTATCTATTTTACCCATGCTTATGGTAATGTCAGTCTTAAACGCTGTTTTTGTACCACCCAACATCTTGCAGAGAGGTTGATGGACTGACTTGGCTTTCAGGTCGTAAAGGGCTATTTCTAAAGCAGATTTAGCTGTAGTGTTTTTTAAAATTAAAGTATGTACCAAATGTAAAATAGTTTCAAAGTCTTCTATCTTCAAACCTACGATACTGGGCTTGATATACTCGATGGCAGCGATCATAGAGCCCATCGTCTCACCCGTAATAACAGGGGTAGGAGCCCCTTCACCATAGCCTAGAGAACCGTCATCACACTCAACGATGACCACGAGGTCTTCAAGTGCATCTACACGGCGCAAAGAGGTAATGAAAGGGTTTTTAAGGGGTGCTTTAAGCGTGCCGGTTCGTATGTTTATGATCTTCATAAACTACGCTTGCATCTCCAAAGACTCTATCTCACGCAGCTTAGCTCCCAAATCTTTGATCTGTACTGCAAGTTTTTCTCTTTTTTGGTTTATCAAGTCCTCTTCAAACTCATCCTCGGCATACTCAAGATTTTGGGCATAACTTTTGTACTCTTTAAGAAGTTCTGCTTTTAATGCTTCGTATTTGGTTTTATTTTCTATATCCGCTTTTTGTTCATCTGTTAATGTTCTCATCTCTGTCCTTTATGTTGGGCTATTGCAATTCTGTAACTATTAATTGTGTTATTGTATCAAAATATGATTGTGAATTATCCCCCTGGAATTGTACTCGTTCTCTAAGATTGTGCAAAAACTACTGTTCTTGAAGTGAATACTTTCATATATTTCTCTCAATGGGAAATGAAGAATAACTTCAACTGCCTATCATTTCAAGTATCTTCCCAACCATCAATCCTCCAAACGTCCCAATGATATACCCCAACATTGCCATAAGTACACCGATGGGAATGAGGGCTTTTGAGTAGGCAGAGGCTAAGATGGGGGCGGAGGCTACGCCGCCGATGTTGGCTAGGGATGCTACACCTAAAGAGAAAAGGTCTAGTTTGAAGAGTTTGGCGAAGAGTACCATAAATGCTACATGAACAATGATGATAACAAACCCGGCTACGATGTAGAGTGGGGCTTGTGTCAGTTCGGCAAAGTTTGCCCGAGAAGCGATGAGGGCAACTATGAGGTAGAGCATGATGTTGCCTAGCTCCATGGAGCCTGCTACTTTTGCAAGAGGGCTCATCGCCATCACAATGCCTGCCAATGTTGCGATGATGACCACCCATGTCGTAGTGGTAAGAAATGCTGTGGTAGGCAGATAACCTGCGATCCATTGGCTTAGTGCTGAAACGAAGAGAGCAGAACCAAGCAGGAAGAAAAGAGACTCGAAGCGCATAGCTTTCTTCTTGGCTTCTTTATCTGCAATCTTTGCCCCCACTTCGTCGATGATGCTTGTATCTGCTTTGCTCCAAACATTGAACTTACTTGCCATAGGAACCAATGCAAGGAGTATCATCACCCAGATAGCGTAATCGATGGAGTCGATGAGTAGGGCATAGCCCATTTTGGAGTCGGGTACATTTAACGCACCCTGTATGGCAACCATGTTGCCTGTACCGCCCATCCAAGAACCACTTAAGGCAGCAAAAGCCCTCCATGCGTCTGGCTCAAAATAGCTATGAAAGAGAGCAAAAGTACCCACAAACCCCAAAGCGATGCTTAGAGAAGCCAGGAAAAAAGTCAACAACATCTTCTTGCCTAGTTTAAATATCTCACGCATATCGGCAGAGAGCAGCATGAGAAAGATCATCGCAGGGAGCAGGTTGGATTTGACTGCTTTGTAGGTAGCCGTAACACTCTCACTTTTCTGCCATAATCCAAAAGTAGAAAAGAGCATCACCACAAAGTAGATGATAACGATGGCAGGGAGGTATTCGAAGAATTTGGCTTGTGTCTTCTTTCCCATGTAGACGATGCCTGCTGCTATCATCATCAACAATGCCAGGTAAGTAAATCCGTTTTCAATCATTTCTCATCTCTCTTAATATTATAAAATATATGGTATAAATAATTTGCTTCTTTTTCTGTATGCATCATACGCATCATCATGTGCCATCCAGAGGCTTTCTTCTCTTGTGGCTTTAAGTACAAGTACAACGACAAGAGCTAAAAACAGTAAGCCTTCTGCAAGGGTAGGTGTGCCGACGAATACGGCAAACATCATAATGATAACAGATGTGTACATAGGATGCCGTATAAATCTATAGATGCCGGTAGTAACAAGTTGTGAACCCTCTTTGAGTTTGGGTTGGATGTTAAAGTTGCCTAATTTGTTATGATTTAATGCCCAAAGCCCAAAACCCAATCCCATGATGAATAGAGGTAAGGCAAAAGCAGAAGCAAAAAAGCCACGGGAAAAAAGAAACATAAGCCCTGCAAGACCGAATTGTAAGATAACAAGTAGCTTGGGATAATAATCATGCATCATAGCAGTCCAACCCCTAGAGTACGGATCTCATTTACTTTATGAAAGTGAAAAGTCTTGTACGCTTTGGTCTCCGGTTGCAGGAGCATAATGTTTTTATGACTGTTTTTAATGTGTGTTTGTGTTTGGTTATAGATGAGTAGTCGCATAGATTTTTCAAACATCTCCAAGACATTGGCAGTCTTAAAAAAGTTATCCGGCATTGTTTTATCAAAAGAGTTCTCACCCAAAACATCTACAGCCAGAATAGTGTCAAAACTTGCTTCGTTGATACCCAAATTCTCGCATAAAAATCCATCGCCATAGGTTTCCCCTTCTATGATATGCTCTTGAAATATCCCAGGTATCGCCATCGTAGCCAATACGGCATCTTTTATATAGACATCATCTTTTGAGGTAAAAACTCTTTTGTGTCCGTTAAGCAGGTTGGTTGCTATGAGCTTAAGTGGGATGGCCGTATCTTTCATTTTTTTGTCTCCAAAGATAGTTTCAAACATATTCTCTATCTTGCTGTTATCCACAATAGCATTACCCGAAAATGAAAACTTTATCCACTTTGAGACAGAGGAAAATGCTTTAATGTATTGATATATCTCTTTTTCTCTCAGCCCAATAGCCATACACGCACCAATAATACCACCCATACTCGTACCGACTATCTCCAGGGGTAAGATGTTATGCTTCTCAAGATCTGCCAAGACACCCAAATGGGCAATACCCAGAGCACCACCACCGGAGAGGACTAATGTGAAGTTATTTGTTTTGAGGTTTTTTATCATGAAAGTATTATAGCGTAAGTCATTATCCCAAATCCCGAAATAGGATTCTTGCAATCTTTGCTATGCTTGTGTTTAAGGGGTTTGTGTCAAATTTAAGTCGCACCCATAGGTTCGGCGATGATTTTACACGAAATCCTTGAATACAATGATTGTAAGGAGTGTTGAATTTCTATTTCGGGATTTGGGATTATTATTACATTTCTTTAAAGAACCCCATTATGCTATAATGAATTCATAAACCAAATAGAGGAGTTCCCCATCGATGTTATGCCTTTACACCAACTAATACTTACCTATTTTCTGGTATTACTTGGTGGTATTCTTGTTTTCTCTGCAGTGAGTCACATCCTTTATCAGAAGCGATCTCCCAGCAGTATGATCTCATGGATGATATCCATTTTCTTCTTACCCTATATTGTTGTGCCCCTCTATTTTCTTATCGGTATACGTAAACGTGAGTCAAGTCATAAAAAAGAGTATGTGAAATTTCATGAAGTAAGTGAACATGCTGCTCCCTATATATTGGATGATCCTCATAATGCCCTTCAAAATATCCTAAAAAGGAATGGTATCCCGCCTGCAACAAAAGGGAACAGTTATGAACTGATCACAAATGATACAAAAGCCTATAGCAGAATGCTTAAAGAGATTGATAATGCAAAGTACAGTATCGATATCTGTACTTATATCTTTCAATTTGATCAAACCACTAAAGTTATTTTAAATGCTTTGACCAAAAAAGCGAAAGAGGGGGTTAGGGTACGGCTGCTTATGGACTTAGTGGGTTCATTAGGCGCAAATTTTAATCAAAAGGGTTTTAAATTACTAAAAGAGGCAGGAGGGGAAATTGCATTTTTTACTCCTATCCTGAAAAGACCGTTTCAGAACTATATCAATCTCAGAAATCATCGTAAGATCTATCTCTTTGATCAAATGACACTGCTGAGTGGTGGCATGAACCTCAGTAATGAATACATGGGAGAGGCAGATGGAAGTAAGCGCTGGGAAGATCTTCTCTACTATTTGAAAGGACCCGCTGTCCATTATTTTTATCATATTTTTCATAATGACTGGGTCTATGCTACCAAAGAAGAGGAGAAGGTCGATCTACAGATAGAAGACGCGTATGATGGAGAGAGTATTGTCCAGGTTGTTCCCTCTGGCCCTGACATCCCTACCGATGCACTTTATGAATCACTTTTGAATGCCATCTATAACTCTCAAGAGCGTATCTGGATCGTGACTCCCTATTTTGTACCGGATGAAAATATTGTACAGGCATTAGTGATCGCACATCATAAAGGAGTCGATATCAAGTTGATCACCCCTAAAAACTCTGATCATCTACTGGCAGATATGGGAAGAAGCCCTTATATGCGGGAACTTGATGAAATAGGTGTTGATGTGGTCCTGTATGAAGGTGAGATGCTCCATGCCAAAGCGATACTCTTTGATGATGTAGGAGGAATGGTAGGATCGGTCAACCTGGACAACCGCAGTCTTTTCCTTAACTATGAAGTGGTCACTTTTGTCTACTCACCTGAATTTATAGAGAGTACTGAAGCATGGATGAAAGAGTTGATACTCAACTCAACCAGAGGAATGGAAAAAACCTCCAAACTGCGTGAAGCAGTTGAAAATATGATGAAAGTGTTTACCCCTCTACTCTGATGTTTATTCCTTCTATTCTTCATCATCGTTCATGCCGTTTGACCTGCCGTAGCTTCGTACCAGATACCTTTGGAATACTTTGTTGGAATGTTTATAAAAAAAATACCATACATATTGGGTTTCAACCTTTTCTTCAGAAATTAACCCAGGAACAAGAGATTGATTTTTTACTTTTTCAGGAAGCCAACTTTAAAGATGACAGACACTTTACACTCCCGAATTTCACCTTTGATGCTGCAGCCAATTTGGAGTTCCGGGGAGAGTTCTATGGTGTGTTGAGTGCAAGCAGAGTGGAGGCAAAAAATGCACAGGCATATCTTTCAGAGGGGAGGGAGAGTTTGATCGGTCCACATAAGAGTTTACTTATGAGCGAGTATCCTTTCGAAGATGGCAGCAGACTTTTGATACTCAATGTCCATGCGATCAACTTTCGTGAAAACCAACGCTATCATAAAGAGCTTGAACGATTTCTGGAACTTATGAAGCATCATGAAGGACCGATGATCGTTGCGGGCGATTTTAACAGTTGGAATAAAAAACGTATACAAAAACTTCATGAAATAAGAGAAAAACTAGCTCTCAACACTGTACCGTTTAAACAGGCAGACAAAGTGAAGTCTTTTATGGGAAACCATTTGGATTTTATCTTCTATCGGGGTGTAGATCTTCTTAAATTTTCAGTATATCAAAATCATGGACTTTCTGATCATAACCCGCTTTTTGCACAGTTTAAAAAACAAAGTTAAAAATTCTTTTATGCACCTTTAGTCTAAAAGTGCATAAAAATCTTTAGGAGCATCTATTTCAAAAGTTAAATGTTTTTTGCTTACAGGATGAATAATGCTTAGTTTTTTTGAGTGAAGCCCCATTCTTCCGCCTTTTTTCCCATAACGTTCATCCCCGATGATACTATGTCCCAACCAAGCTAAATGTGCCCGTATTTGATGCTGTCTTCCTGTTTCTATATTTACTTCAAGCAAAGCTCTCTTAGTCATAGTCTCTTTAACTACATAATGCGTAACGGCACTTTTCGCATCGGGATGTTTCCCTACATGCATACGATACTCTTTCTCATCTAATCTTAAAGGCTGATCTATGATGCCTTTTTTCTCTTTTGGAGAAGCTTGTACTATGGCTAAATATATTTTTTCAAACATACCCCATTTAGCCATGACTGCTTCTCTCACTTCTTTGGATGTTGCAAAGAGCAGAATGCCTGATGTATCTCTATCTAATCGATGCACAGGCCAGAGTTTAACTTGGTTTTTTCCACGTGAGAGTTGATTTCTGAGTAGTGCGAGTACATGCTGTTTATTTTCTTTCGTCGTTCCGACAGATAAAAGACCGGCAGGTTTATTGATGGCTATTAAATCTTTGTCTTGATAGATGATCTCTAATTTATTTAATAATTGTACGACAGCTTTTTTAACCACTCCAACTTCTATCAAGTCATTAACATTTAAAATAAAATCATGTTTTGTAACAGATTCACCATTTACAGCAACACTTGCACCTTGTAAACGCTGCTTTATTGTCTTTTTGGACCAGCCTGTAAGATGGGCAAAAAGAAACTCTAGAAGTTTACTTCTTTCTTTAACTTTGAATGTTTCTGCCATCTGTTATTTTTTCTTCTTTGTATCTTGCTTTTTCTTCTTTTGGGCTGCGTAGGTGTATTTTCTTTTTTTATCGTAGTCAATATAGCCTTTTTTCTCACGCAGTGACTTCTTGCGCGGTCTTGCCTGGCGAGGCTGTTTGTCTGTCAGTTCAAACCCTTCATAGGTTTCTCTTTTGATGTTCAGCTTCAGGTCTTTCTCTATTTTCGAAAAGGCGTTGTAGTCATGGCTGGTCAGCAGGGTGATCACAGCACCTTTATGGTTTGCTCTGCCTGTTCTTCCTACCCTGTGTGTAAAGTCATCGGTACTTTCAGGCAGGTCATAGTTTATCACTAAAGGCAGTTCTTTGATGTCTATGCCGCGTGCTGCAATGTCAGTGGCTACCAACACTTGCGTTTTACCGCTTTTCAGCAGTGTCAGTGCTTTGGCACGTCCGCCTCTTTTGATGTCACCGTGTATGATGGAAGTCCAGATGTCCTGACTTTTCAAATATTCATACACCGCATTGGCAGACTCTTTTGTACCGGCAAACAGCAATACTTGCTCTATGCCCATATCTTTCACAAGTCTGGCTGCGAGTTCAGCTTTTCGTTTTTTGTCTACTTTGTAGGCTCTGTGCTTGATGAAATTTACTACATCACGTCTGTTATGCACTTCGACTATGGCAGGGTCACGTAAAAATTCTTTTGCCAGTTTTTTGATGTTCTGTGAAATGGTTGCTGAGAAAAGCATTGTTTGTCTTGGTTGTTTGCAGTGCTTTAAAATGGCTTTGATCTCTCCGAGAAAACCCAGTTCGAGCATGGTATCGGCTTCATCGAGAATGACGGTATTGACATTCTCCAGGTTGATCTTCTTGTTGTTGATGAAGTCCTGCAAACGTCCGGGTGTCGCTACAACGATGTCCGTACCTCTTTTCAGCCTCTCTATCTGCTCACTCTTATGGGATCCACCCTGAACCTTCACATTGTTCAAGTCCAAATATTTCCCAAAAGCATTCAAAGAACGGGAAACCTGATCTGCAAGCTCGATGGTCGGCACAATGATCAAAGCTCTTACCACTTTATGCTCATCTTTGGCGATCTTCTGGAGTCTGTTAAGCAGGGGAAGTACATAGGCAGCCGTTTTACCCGTACCCGACTTCGATGCACCTAAAATGTCCACACCTTTCAGGGCGAGGGGGATGACTTTGTTCTGTATAGCAGTTGCCTGTGTGAATTTTTCACTGGCTATGGCTTTGATGATGTCCGGGTGTAAGTTCAGTTTTTCAAATGATTTGATGGTGGTTCCTTTGGATAATTCGCGAGGGCATATCTGTAATAATGTGTATTATAGCGTAATTTATGCATGCTTCTTATTTGTTGGGTATACCGTCCCATATCTCTATATCATCTATCCATTGATATTTAAAGAATGCGCTAAATTAAGATATGATATCAGTATGAAAAAAATCATATTGGTATTTATCCAAACATTCTTATTTGCTGCATTACCTGATCCGAGATTGCAAAGCTACCAGGAGAGATACAGTCTCTGTCATGGGAAAAACGATTATCAGATCGCGCAATGTCTGTTAAACGGTGATCTGAACTATGCCAGATTCAGAGGAAACAGAAACGCCTACAGGAAGATCAGCAGAAGCAAAATACAAGAAGCCGTGCGTACCGGTCACATTTATGACTTTACCATGAACCATCTCCCCAGGACAAAAAGATATACTGCTTTAAAGGTGTATATCGATCATCTCTATTCTATACGCAGAGCGTATACTCCGCCGAAATTTAAAGGGAATGGGGCAGATGATATCGTAAAGATCAAAAGAGTGTTCAATCTGCTTCAATTTGCGGAATTGGATGAAACACCGGAACGTACGCCGGAGTTCGAAGCAGCATCGCTGGAATATCAGAGAAGACACGGTTTGACTGTAGATGGAGACATAGGCCCCAATACAAAAAGAGCACTCAAACAATCTATACACAGTATTATCACCAAGGTCAAAAAGAATTTAGTACTTGAAAGTATTTCAAGGGAAAAGGGTTCCAATTACGTTCTAGTGAATATCCCTGAATTCAAAATGCACTATTATGACAATGGTGAACCTGTATTGAATATGAAGATCATTGTGGGGAAACCCAAGATGAGAACCCCTGTATTTAACAGAAATATGCAATATATTGTGGAAAATCCAAGATGGTATGTACCGCCGTCAATTTATAACAAAGAGTATGCAGGAAAGTCAGAAGCGTATTTGAGAAAAAGAGGATTTGCCTATAACAGTGAAGGAAAGCTCTATCAGAAAGGGGGAAGCAGAAATGCTTTGGGCCTCGTGAAGTTCCTCTTTCCCAACAGATTCAATGTCTATATGCATGACACACCTGCCAAATCGCTCTTCAACAGAACAGTCAGGGCCTATTCCCACGGCTGCATCCGACTGGAGAAACCTTTTGCACTGTTACATGAATTGGGATACAACTACCATAGAGGCAAAACCAAATGGATCACTTTAAAAAAGCAAATACCTGTTTATGTAGAATATCATACGGTCTGGGTGGATGATGAAGGGATAGTTCAGTTCAGAAAGGATATCTACGGCTATGAAAAGAAATTATTTAGGTAGCCGAGTTTATGTGTTTTCTCCCATGGTATATAGCGGGTACGTGCAACATTTAAACTCATCAATATGAAATCCGTGTGCAGAGCTTTGTTAACTGTTGCTTTCAACTTTCGTTCTCCATTTTAGAGTATACAATCCTAAAAACATTGCTAGAGCACCACTAAAAAAAGTCGGTACTAAAAACAATGTGGCCCAAGTGAAGTATTCTCTAACATTGAACTGACCCGCCGCGGCAACAACTTTTCCAAAAATTGAACACGCAGATTTGTGGTCGGGTTGATCGGCCTGTGATGTTTTCCTGTGAGCACTACGCAGTCAGGATTTGCCAGCGGTGTCTTCCAACATAGTTTCTAATGGCACCGGTTTTCCAAAATAATACCCTTGGGCATAATCAACACCAAGTCGTTCCAGTTCTGCGACGATCCTTTCATTTTCTGAATATTCCGCGATAATTTCCAGACCACGGGATTTTGCTGAATTTATCATGCCTTGGACATCTGTTCTCAATTGGCTGTCCTTTAAAATCTTCAGTATGTAGCTGCCGTCAATTTTAACAATGTCTACAGGCAGGCGTGAAAAACTCTGATAGTTGGAGTACCCGATACCAAAGTCGTCAAATGCGATTTTACACCCCATTTCTTTTAACCTGACAACCAGGGTCACAGCCGTCTCATTGTCTTGAATCTCATGTGTTTCAGTCACTTCAAAACAGAGTTTTTTGGGGTCGATCCCGCTTTTGAGTAATTGATCCTCAATAAACTGAAGCATTTGTTCATTCGAGACCGATACTCCGGATAGATTGATGGAACAAAGGGACAGAGATTCCACATGATCAGGGTTGTTCTGTAAAAAAGCCAGAGTATGTTCTATGACATACATATCAATTTTTAAGGCGAGTCCAAGTTTTTCAGCTGCCGGGATGAACACCGTCGGAGAGATAATTTTACCGTGTTTATCCTCCATCCGGGACAATATCTCATAATGGACCCGATGTTTGTCGATCGATTTTGCCTCCGGACTGATGGCAACGATCTTCTGTGCGTACAGTTTCAGCCGTTGGCTTTGAAGTGCTTCCCTAATAATAGATTCCATTTGCAGGTGATATCTCTTTTCTTCCGCTGCGACCTTGATCTTATCCCTGCCTTTTTCTTTGGCTAAGCGGCATGCACTTGAAGCATCTGAAATTGCATCGTGCACTTTGGTATGGGAAGTAACTTTTGCAATACCGATACTGACAGTGGAAAAAAAGGGACGTTCTCTTGTCCGTAAGTTCAGTTCACGGAAATCTGATTTGAGGCAATTGGCCAGTATTATTGCACTATCGAGATCCATACCCGGCAGATATAGGACGAATTCATCACCGATAAAGCGTGAAACCACAATATCAGAACCCTCTCCTTCTTTTTGAGATGTTTGATTTAACAGCCAGTTGGCAACCTTCTGGATTGCATAATCACCTACACGTGGTGACGGGTAGGTGATGGTTTTAAAATAATCAATATCCAGATACAAAATGGAGGCATGGTATGTTGTACCATATTCAAGTATACATTCTTTTTCCTCATCAATCCTGCGTATGAATTCCTGCCAGTTGATCAGCCCTGTCATCGTGTCATATTTTGCCTGATACTCCAATGCCTGCTGTTGATCATATTGTTCCGTATTATCCCGAATAATTGCAATAAAACCTACTAGCTCATTGGAATCTGACCGTACTTCATTGATCGTTAATGTGATAGGTATTTCCTGCTGATTCCTGTTCATGGCTGAAAAATGTTTTGTTTCACCTCCCTGAATGGTAAGGTCTGCCGGAAATATGCGTTGACTGCCAACAACACTTGATTTATACTCTTTTCCTCTTGATCTGAAGTAGTTGGAAAATATAGATTTGTGCAGTTTTCTGATATCATGAGGCAGCAACGTTTCGACCGGCTTGCCAATAATCTCATGGAAGCTATAGCCAAAAAGCTTTGTTACACCTCTGTTGATATTGCGTATGACGCCTTCAGTATCAACAAAGATCAGTGCATTGGTATCGAGCTCACTCAGGGCACGCCAGATATATTCATTTTCAATCATTTTAAGCCTTTTGTGTGCTCGATTTGTTCTTTATCCTTGAAAGCAAATATAACAAGGGTACAGATGTCCGATCTGAGATAACGACTGATTCAAGGAATATCGTAGCATAAATAAATGAAAACAAAAGGAGATAAAAAATATCTTCTACCTTCTCCTGCGCCCTCTGTACCCGCCACGACTACCGGTAGAACCTGAACCTCTTTTTCCGATAGAGTGACAGGCGTCACAGATGGAAAAACGGTAAGAGAAGTCCAATACTTTCCCGCATCTTCGGCATTTCTTTGTAAAGTGTCCTTTGCGTAATGAGTTTTCTATGAAATTGTTGAGTCTTACTCTGGCTTCAATGGCTTTCCGGGTATCCTGGAAAATATCCGGAAATTTAAAAGAGAGCCAGAGATAGAGTGATATCTCTCTCACTCTGTCTTCTGCATTGAGCAGCATATCGTTGGTCTGTGCAAAGGCAGGGAGATCACGAGGCGGGATGTAGAGTACTTTGCCTCCGGCTTCTATCTGACGGATGTAACGGTGGAATACAGACTCTATGTACGGAGATGAGATGCTTGCAGGTGCACAGGAGAGGAAATAACGGGTTTTGAGATCCAGATTGTACTCATCGACGATGGCAGCTATCTCAAGCATGGAGTCAATATTTGCCGCCATAAAGGGTCCGTCAAACTCCATGTTGTCGGCAAAAAAGCCTAAAATGGTTGTGATATTCTCTGTTTCGAGTATCTCACCTATGAGCATGACATGTTCCAGACTTGCCATGACTGAGACAGGCAGTTCTATATCAGGCAGAGGAGAATGAAAGATTTTATCTATGGTTTGCAGAGCATTTTCATCCAGTGCACCTATATATCCTTTTTCTTCAAATCCATAACGCCCGGCACGACCGGAGATCTGTACGACTTCAGTAGGCAGAAGCTCACGACGACGTAAGCCGTCAAACTTGTTGTCTTTGGCAAAAAGGATCGTTTTTATAGGGAGGTTAAGCCCCATGGCTATGGCATCAGTAGCCACAAGTATCTCACTTTCGCCTTCCCTGAATCGTCTTGCTTCTTCACGTCTGACTTCCGGTGAGAGGTTACCGTAGACAACAGATACACGGTACTTCTCTGAGAGTTGTTGCTTGAGTGAAAGTACCTCTCTTCGTGAAAATGCCACGATAGCTGTTTGCGGCTCTATCTTTCTCGTGGAAGTAGGGTACTTCATCATCTCCAGCTCATTTTTACGCTCAAACTCAATGACTTCAAGCTCTTCACCCAGGTACTCACATAGTTCTTTAACGGCGGGCAGAGCATTACTGGAGCCGGTGAGTATGACTTTTTTCGCAGGAGCACCTATAAGTGCATTTGCCCACGCCCAGCCTCTGTCACGGTCACTTATCATCTGTATTTCATCTATGACGCAGACATCAACATCGACCGAGCCGTTCATCATCTCTATGGTTGAAGAGATATGTGTGGACTCTTCATCTATGATCTCCTCTTCACCAGTGATAAGAGAAACCGCCACACCCTCCTTTTTAAGATTCTCATAGCCCTCAAGTGCAAGCAGACGCAGCGGTGCCAGGTAGTAACCTGTTGTAGCAGACTGAAGTTCTTTGAGCGCAGCATAGGTTTTACCGGAGTTGGTAGGTCCTACGTGAAAGATGATCTTGCGTTTCAGCTCACGGGCAAGAGGGAAGAGGTTCTTAAAGTCACGAATGGTCTTGGCCAGAAGCTCTTCCCGTTTTTGTTTTTCAAGCAGGGGTTTGATGTACTCTCCAAAGTGAAAAAGTATGCGTCGTTTGCTTTTTTCTTTAAATTTCAGCGTTTTGGAACTCTCTATTTGAGGTGCTGCAAAACGTACGATGAACTCATGCAGTGTCGACTCTTCTATATCCAGCTTTTCACTCAAAAATTTCATTTCATCAAGCAGGTCATCTACCGCCACTCTGAAGTGTGCAAGCAGGTCATCATTGACCCGGTTGATATCTTCTTTGACAGGGGGTTCTTCACCTCTCCAGACAAGATTGTAAAAGAAAGGTTTTTCGTACGATACGGAAGTGTTATAGTAGAGTACAGTACCAAAGAGATCATGGTTCTTCTCTTTCTCTATGATGATGTGGTGCGTACTCTCGAATACTTCATATTTATCACTAATATTATTTAATATTCTTTCAATGATCTCTATCTTGAGAGGTGCATGATAGAGTAAGGATTCGGGAGGCATCATCTTAAGTGCAGCACTTACTTCTTCTTCATTTAAGTAGGGATGTTCTTGCCCATTTATATGTTCCAAAAAGGTTTGAATTTCTGTAGTTTTAGTCTCTATGGTCTCTTCTCTGATCGCTTGTAGTTCAGTGATGATCTCATCATCATTCAATTGCCAAAGTTCATCCATAGATAAGGGACTTGTGGTACAAAGAAGCAGCTTGTTGAAGTCAAAGCTTTTTAGTGCAAAAGTGAAGCTGTGGTAAAACTCCATTTCATTCAGGGCATTGAACTCCACTTCAAGAGATTTTTCCAACAAAGAGAGTCTCTCTTTCATGCGAAGATAGTGTAGTTTATTGATTACTTTTTCAGGTGTGATCTTAGAACTTTTAACATCAATAAATGCGTCAAGAAGTAGGTTCTCTTCATGCTTTGTATGTTCTACCTCTTCTAAAAGTTGAAGGATCTTCTCTACTTTATCCAGTGGTCGTTTGATTTTACCACTGTAAGGAACGGATTTGTAACTCTGCGTAAGGTAAGAGACGATCATTTCACGACTTACTGCTTCTCCCTCACTCCAAATGCGTCTTAGTGTACGCATCATCTCCTCACGTGTATGCGAGGGAAGAGTGACTTCAAGAAGCATGACAAGTTCTATAAGCTTCTCATCATCCAATGTAGCCACACCCTCATCAAAAGGGAGCCCATTAAAATAGTTTCGTATTTTGTTGTTAAGTTTTATAAGATATTTTTTCTTTTTCTTTGCCATGATAAAAGTATACCCAAATCACAACATTAATCATACCATCACACTTTTTTTAAATTGTTTATCCAGAATTATGCAATAGGATTATGAAAATCGTGCAAAGTGCTTGTGCTGTGGGTGTTTGTAAAGAATTTGAATTTAACCCTTAGGTTAATCGATGATTATTTGTAAATGCCACGGTGCAATGACTTGTGCTAGTTTTATGATTTCTATTGCATAGTTAGGGTTTATGTTTACGTACGTCTTCTTCTGGAAGTTCCAGTAAGTCTACAACATTATTTTTATTGACAGTAATGGTGAAAAACGGTGAATTGCCAAAAAGCTGTGAAGTACACACAGGGCATACTCTAAAAGGTATCAAGAAGTCATGAAATTTAAAATAAAATTATATTAAAAGCCAAAATAACTATTATCTTTACAACTCTTTTGGTTACAATAAAATAAAATCAGAGAGGAATAGAAGTCCATGATCGGGAAACTCATATTAGCTGCCATACTTACAGGTGTTATCAGTGGTTTTTTTATCACTTTTTATGAGTTGCTTATTACATCCATGACCTATTTTATCTTCATGGGCGACCCGTTTGAAACCATTCCTACTCTACCTGTCTGGTATCTCTATCTTATTCCAACATTGGCTATTTTCATCGTTAACTATTTGGCTTCTAAAGACAATCACATACGGGAATATGGAATCAATGAAATTGCTGAATCCATCACACAAAATAAAATGATTCTAAAAATAAAAACACTGTTCTTGAAAGTGATCGCTTCTTCTCTCTCATTGTCCAGCGGATTCCCCGTCGGGACAGAAGGACCGAGTGCTGGTATCGGTGCAATGATTGCCTATCAGATTCATAAACTTTTCAACCTTCCCAAAATGCTCATTAAAATGATGATCAGCATTGGAGCCAGCAGCGGAATAGCTGCTATTTTTGTCTCTCCTATTACGGGGATGGCTTTTGCAATTGAAAATATTGCTTACCAATTTATAAAACAGTATATTGGTTATCTCATTTTAGCTTCAGTGATTGCTTTTAGTATTAGTATTAATTTTTTAGAGCCTATTGTTTTTCAGCACTCTCATGGGCGAAATGTCGATAATGACTATATTGTTGCCAATTTGATCTTTGTTCCTTTTATTACATTTTTTATCTATTTTTACCTCTTTTTAAAGAAAAAACTTTTACATTTCATCGATTTTGAAATTTTTAAAAACTTTTCTAGATATCGTAATCATATCTTTGCACTTATTGGAGGAAGTGTTGTCGGAACTATATTACTTTTAAAACCTGAAGCTGCTTTTTCAGGTAAAATGATTGTCATGACTCTTATTAACCAGGAAAAGGATATTCCTTTACTGCTCATCTTCAGTATTATTATTCTACGCATTATTGGAACAACTGTCTCCATCTATGCAAATGCAGTAGGCGGGATTTTTTTACCTCTAATGAGTATTGGAGCATTGATCGGTTATGGGTTCGGTGAGTTATTCAGTATTTATCATTTTCCTGTTGAACCCTTTTACTTTGCTGCCATAGGAGCTTCCGTTTTTATGGGTGTCATTATGAAACTTCCACTCACTGCTGTGGTTCTTTCCATAGAAACGACATTCGATTATAATGTTGTTGTTGCTACAGGAATCAGTGTTGTTTTAGTATCATATTTTTCCAATCTCTATTTTGATATTAGAAAGAAGTATGTAACCAAAGCGGATAAGGTTAAAAAATAAATTGAATCCTCTGAATGATCATAAGATAAATTTAAAGAGAGATAATTAAATAAGCATTCTTTGATGAGATTGAGAATATCGTGTTGCAAAATAACTTAAGTAATAAAACTCTTAAGATAGTGTATGCGAGGAGTATGCAGCATTGTCCCCACGAGGACTCGAACCTCGAGCTAGGCCTTAGGAGGGCCCTGCTTTATCCAGTTAAGCGATGAGGACGTAAACTCTGAAAATAGAATTTCCCGGGTGGAATTATAACAAAAAAAATAACTATAATAATGAATAGGATTTTTGGTTATAAACTGAATAAGATATAATACTAACAAAAAATACAGGAAATAACAGATGGCAACATATATATTTGGGCATACGACACCGGATTCAGACTCTATTGTAGGTGCAATATCACTCTCATACCTTAAAAACCAGCTGGGTGAAGATACAATTCCGGTAAGACAGGGGAATATCAATCCCGAAACAGCATTTATACTCGATAAGTTTGGCTATCAGGCACCTGAGCTTAAAACTGAATTTAGCGGTGAAGATGTCTATCTGGTAGACTTTTCAGATCTTGCACAGGCTCCAAAAGATATCAAAGAAGCAAATATACTTGGTATTGTAGATCATCATAAACTGGGTGACATTACAACAGATGCACCCTTGGAGTGCTGGATAAGACCGGTAGGGTGTTCAAATACGATCATTAAACAAATGTATGACTATTATGGAGTAGAGGTCCCGAAAGATATAGCAGGTATGATGATGTGTGCTATTTTAAGTGACACAGTGATCTTTAAATCACCTACATGTACCAAAGAGGATACCAAAGCATGCAAAGAGTTAGCAGAGATCGCCGGGATCGAGGACTATAAAGCTTTGGGTATGGAGATGTTCATTGTAAAATCTGATGTACTTAATGCAACACCTAGAGAACTGGTGACCAGAGATTTTAAAGACTTTAACATGGGTGGCAATCTCATCGGTGTAGGGCAGTTGGAAGTGGTTGACCTCTCTGTCTTTGATAAGATGAAGGCTGACCTTTATAAAGATATGAAAAAACTAAAGATTGAAGGAGAAAGACACAGTGTCCTCCTTTTACTTACGGATATTATGAAAGTAGGGTCACAACTGCTTGTTGTCAGTGATGAGCCTGAAAAGATCGAAAATGCTTTTGATGTAAAACTTAAAGAGGGTGAAGTGTGGCTGGAAGGTGTAATGAGCCGTAAAAAGCAGATCATTCCTTTTTTAGAAAAGCAATTTTAACTATGACGGTACCAAGTATTTCCTTGGTACTGCTCAATAATTACGCTATAATGTCACACTAATTTAAGCGTACATCGGTCAACGACTTTCATTCTTAACCTATTTCAGGTTTATAAATCAAACAATTCACTCAGCCTAAGACCGACCTCATACTATAGATGGTAGGCTCGGTCACAAGGTATACTATACATGTCATTTACAAACTTGGGGTTATCTGAACCTCTTTTAAAAGCCATCAAAGCACAGGGCTATACTACGCCTACACCCATACAGCAACAAGCTATTCCTACTGTCATAAAAGGTAAAGATGTTTTAGCAGCTGCTCAGACAGGTACAGGGAAAACAGCCGGATTTACACTTCCATTGCTCGAAAGACTCTCACGGAATAAACCTAATATGAAAAAATATCAAATTCGTGCCCTCATTCTTACTCCTACGCGTGAACTTGCTGCACAGGTTGCTGAGAGCTTTAAGGTATATGGAAAACATATGCCATATACTTCTACCGTTATCTTTGGCGGCGTGGGCATCAACCCTCAGCTGGCTACCATACGGAAAGGGGTGGATATCGTCATCGCAACCCCCGGCAGACTACTGGACATAGCAGGACAGAAAGGTATAGACTTTTCAGCTTTGGAAACGCTTGTACTGGATGAGGCAGATCGTATGTTGGACATGGGGTTCATCCATGACATCAAAAAACTGATGAAACTTATGCCAAAACAGAAACAAACTTTACTCTTTTCTGCAACTTTCTCAAGCGACATCAAAAAACTTGCATCAGGACTTCTCAAAGATCCTGTACTTGTAGAAGTGGCAAGAGAAAACACTACTGCCGAGCAGATAAGCCAAGTAGTGCATTATGTTGACAAACATAGAAAAAGAGAACTTCTTTCACAGCTCATAAAAACGAAAAAGTGGGAACAGGTATTGGTATTCACCCGTACAAAACACGGAGCTAACAAACTTACGAAACAACTTGAAGAAGCAGGTATTTCTGCTGCTGCGATACACGGAAATAAAAGCCAGGGTGCCAGAACCAAGGCACTTGCAAACTTCAAGGCAAACAATATCCGTGTACTTGTAGCTACAGATATCGCTGCAAGAGGAATAGACATAGATCAGCTTCCTCATGTAGTAAACTATGAACTCCCTAATGTACCGGAGGATTATGTCCACCGTATCGGTAGGACAGGGCGTGCGGGGCAAAGCGGTGAAGCGGTTTCTCTTGTGTGTATCGATGAGCATAAATTACTTTTTGATATAGAGAAGTTCATTAAATCTGAGATCAAAAAAGTACACATCGAAGCATTTACTCCAGACCCTGACATCAAGGCAGAGCCTATACAAAATGGAAGAGGGAGCGGAGGAAGACGACAAGGTGGAAACTCTCGTAATAAACCCCGTAGTAACAGTTCACACGCCAACAACAGCAGTAGTCATGATGGTGCCGGAAGTAATAGTAGAAACAGAAACCGTAACAGAAACAGAAATAAACAAGGTTAGAAGGAAAACTCATGAAAAAAATATTTAAACTTACAGACGAAAAAAAGCATGAAGATCGCGTGCTCGAAGCTATAAAGCATGATATACGTAAATATGTCAAACGTGAAAAGAAAAAAAAACTTCCCAATGCAGCTACAATGTACTGGGACTTTGACTGTAAAGTAGGAGCAAATGCAGATGAAGCGGAAGTTGTAAAGTTTGAAGCACTTATCAAAGCACTTGACGCTGTAAAAGCCACCGGGGCTACAGAGTGTTATATAGAGATCCTTGCGAAAGCTGTCGCTAAACCAGTCAAAGAAACAGTTGAAACTCTTCAAGAAGAAGTAAACGAAGAGAAGTAAGATATGATAAAAAAGTTTTTTGTATCAACTTCAATCAGATGAGTCCGGCACTCTCCCAGTGCGCTAAAATAAGGATGGAAAAATTATATCTCTATCCTTTTTTTGTCAGGGCTTAAAAGTTACTCATCCTTCAAAGAAAGATTATTTTCTTTCTTATTACCTTTAACCTTTTTCCCATATGCTTGATTCATAGTAAATCTCAATTTAAGACCAGAAGGGATAGAATGTTCTTAGTTAGTGACTCATTATGAATAAAAGACAAGTTCAAGCTCTATTTATGCTATATTATAGGGGTGGAATGACCCCTATTCACTAGACACAAAATTAGTTGCTGACACCTCTTGTTTCT